>OCZA010000081.1_pt1 | contig 31704 bp, 26 predicted proteins | sample 1539021 | NCBI WGS metagenome assembly OCZA01 (sample SAMEA2619376, study PRJEB22493) | marine metagenome | biome: marine biome (ENVO:00000447); feature: surface water layer (ENVO:00002042); material: "saline water (ENVO:00002010), including plankton (ENVO:xxxxxxxx)" | depth 5 m | reverse complement strand
CATCCGAAGCATAATGACTAAAGAATAACAAAAACTTGGCTGGGTAAATACCTATTATAAATATAGGCTTATTTAATTATTTGTAAATAAGTTGGTAGAACAACTTGTAAACATTGATCAATGTTGATTAGGAAATAGGTACAATAATCCTTATTTTTATTGAAGTTTACTAAAAAACATATTGTTCTAAAAAAATATATTTAGCGTTAAAGTGATTGCATCATCATCCGATAGCTGCCCAAATGCAGACGTGGCCGTGCGTGCATTATAAAACTGGCTGGTCAATTTGACACTGGTGACATCATTGATCCGTCTCGACGCTTCCAAAGAGACAAAGGACTGATCCGTTTTACGATCCACTGATGCCAAAAATAAGAAATTACTGTCTGCAATGTCATTAAATACAAGCCTTACACCCGCAACACCAAATTGATTGGCTGCGGCCTGTGGACGGTCGTCATGTTGAATTTCACCAATCAAGCCAATATCCCATATTGTTTCAAATGCTCCGTAATAAGTATATTCAATCCCCGCAACAGCCGCCGCAAAATCATGAGCGCCAATTAAGCTACTTTGGGTGCCATGAAGGCTTTCCCATTTGAGCAATGTTACATTGCCCGTATATTGAGCTTCAAATCCTATTGATTTTTGTAAAGCGTAATGGGGATTTAATGCGCTTCCATTACTTTTGACAGACAAAATGGGATCACGAGCGGTACCGTAAAAAACACTTCCAGCTAGATCCCAATCTCCAGCAAAACTAGACAAGCGTGCCGCAAAGTCATCTGCATCCTTGCCGTCCTTACGCGCATATTGTGCAGAACTGACCGGAACTCCACTACTCGGATGCGCGTCACTATCATTAAATGTTTTTTCTCGAAAACTAGAAATATACCAAAGCTGCAGGTCACCAATATCTAGATAGCGTTCAGCAGATATAGATGGTGCCCCAAGTTTACCTGATTTACCCTCATTTGCTGCAGCATCGGACTGATTAATAACATCAACAACATTTTTACTTTCTGCCTTACCCCAAAATTCCTGACGATTTCCAACAAAAAAATCAAATCCTGCGAAGGGACTGCGAAAATAAGCTTGTCGAGCTTCAGTAATCCGGCGACCATTATCTTTTTCATCCCCACGGAAAATGAATTCACCCACAATTCGACTTTTCTCAAAATCATGAAAGGCATCAATCTTTACTTCCGCCGAGCGCCCTTCTGAAGCCGTACCATCAGCATGATCAGGATAAAAATCTAGCCGTGATGAAAGCTTGCCATTAACCTTACCAGCAAATGCCGGTTGTGTTAACAAAAGGACAACAGCAAAGCAACGAGCATAATACGTAATCATCGTGTCCGTTTCAATGCGGATTTTTCAAAATCACGTTCGGTCATACCGGTCTGAAACTTCCAATCGGCAAACACGAGTTCCGTTTTCTTGCCTGTCTGGTGATTAATCATAACCAAACGATTAGACCGCCAGAATTTATCTAGATATTGATTATAATCTTCATAGGTCAAGGTTTTCAAAAGTGCGTCTTTGCGGTCATAGAAATCAATTTTGTGAACGCGGTACTCAGCCTTATCCATCCAAACGATCTGGCGCTTATAGCCACTTTTGCGATCAACCGGATCATATTCAACAACAAAACAGTCAAGACCATTCAACTCTTCATCACGCAGATAATTATAGGTGTATTTTTCAACTTCCTGACTGGCGATATCTTCATAAGAAAATTCACTACCCATAAAAGGACCTGCCTTATTTGAGGATGCGATACGCTTAACGCGTTTCAGAGCTGGCAAATATAACCATTGGTCATCCGAGTCAGCCTTTTTTGTATGCGAAAGGAAAGCTGTGCCACGCACATCCCCAGGACTATCAAATATCACCAGAGACTTATCACCTTCGTTATCACCCTCAAACGTTCTATTACGGATCGCACGTTCAGTTGATTGGCCATATTTATCCATTAAGATCATTTTTATCTGGGCGGTTGAATTACCAAACCCCTTGTCGCGGCTATCGGCTTCAATCGCAATCTCTAGTCCTTTTTCAGGCGAGGCAATTGCCGCCGTGGTCATAACGGCAGAGGCGATAGTGACAAAAGTGGTTACCGTAGCGAGTTTCATTTTAGTCTCCTTAGTCAACATCATGGCTTAAGCATTTTGCGGTGCTTCTTTAGCACCCATTACCGGTGTGGTTTCTTTTTTATCCTTATCAAGGGCAATCAGCAATGCAGGAAGTAAAGTCATATCAGCAATCAAAGCTATAACAAGGGCTATGCCTGTTAACATTGCCATATTGCTGTTCACGCCAAAAGTAGATTGAGCCAGAATAGCAAAACCAGCTGTTAGTATCAGGGTTGTGACAACAAGTGCCGTACCAACACCATTGAAAGCAGAAATGACAGCATCATGCGCAGACAGTTTTAATTCGCGACGAGCAATCTGATATTTGCTAAGAAAATGAACACTATCGTCAACCACAACGCCAAGCGCCATACCCGCAACAACAGCGACAGCCATATTGACCTGCCCCACAAGCAAACCCCAAAGGCCAAAGGCGAGTGCCGCAGGCAGCAAATTAGGTATCAAGCTGATGATTCCAAGCCGGACATCACGTAAGGCAATTAGAATAACACCACTAATCAGAAAAACTGCAACAAGGGTTCCTAGCAGCATACTTTGAATATTACGTTCGGAAATATAAGCAAACATTACAGTAGGTCCGACAGCTGTCAGGTTAAAATCAAGCTCATCCTTAAGGTAGCTCTCAGCCCGAGCAATCCAGGCACGAAGTTCATTCGTGGTCATATCGTCAATTGTGACAATAACCTGTGTTGATGATTTGCTGATATCAAGTTGATTGTTCAAATCCAAACCAAATGGCAAGGATAACTCATATAAAAGTAGGTATTGGGCGGCAAGTTCCCTTGTATCGGGCACTCGGTAAAAAGCCGGATCACCAGCGTTCAAATCACGATTAAGACGCTTAAAAGTGTCCGAAATAGATTGGACGTGTGTTACCACAGGCTCGTTATGCGCCCAAGCGGTAAAATTAGATACTTTTTCAATAAAGACCGGATCGCTAACACCATTGGATTCGCCAGCAGGCAAACTAAATTGTACCTGATTGACACCGGTTAGATTGCTACTGATCCAGTCGGTATCCTGACGATACTGTACTGAGTCGTCAAAATATTTAACAAAGTCATCATTGATTTCATTGAGTGGAATAAGTGACAGAATACTAACTGAGATAATAACGCTGGCAGTTAGAACCGACTTATAACGCGAAGCGACATATACACCAAGCTTTCCCATTTTATCATCAAGCTTTGCCAAAGTAGCTTTTGATTTCAGCGGCACAAAGCTGATGAGAATAGGTAATAGAACAATTGAAAATATCCAGGCAGCCATAACGCCTATTGCTGTTATATTACCCAGGTCGTGAAACGGTGGGGAATCTGAAAAATTCATCGACAGAAAACCCAGAGCCGTTGTCAGACTAGTTAGAAAAATAGGTTTACCATTAACTCGTATACTGTAAAGCAAGCTGTCGCGTTGACTATGCCCTGCCCGCATTCGGTTGAACATACTTACCAATAAATGGATTGAGTCGGCGACCGCAAGGGTGGTGATAATGGTTGGTGCACTAGCCGATGGCGGTGTCAGGCCAATGCCCATCCACCCTCCAGCGCCCATAGCCACCATGATACTTGGCACAACAACAAACAGCACCAAAAATGTTGCCATTATCGATCTAAGCAATAAATAAGCAACAATTAAAATGACCAAATACATCGCCGGCACTAATGTTGCCATGTCCAGCATTGATGATTCCAAAAAAGCGTTATTAAGAAAAATAACACCTCCCAAACGAATTTTGACATTATGTTTGGCTTCGATCTCGGCAGCCATTTTGCGTGCAGCGGCCGCCACAATGGCAACCTCGTCAGCGTTCTTTCCTGGCATTTGAATGGTTGCATTTACTGATGTAGCCCGATGTTGCTTATCATGAATTTTTCCTGCCAGAGCTGGCTCGGTCGTGCTAATATTATCAATCAAAGCTTGCTCATTAGCGCTCATTGAAATTGCATCAGTATATAAATCCCTGACAATCAAATCATCACCTTCAACCTCGGTATGCTGATAATTTGAAAGGCTATCAACTCGGATGGAAAAAGGAAGTTGCCACGCAATTTCAGTTAACTCCTCAACAGCGGCCAGCACCTCAGGCGCGTTAGCTTTGCCTGAAATTGGATCAACGGCAAAGTTAACGTTATCAATCTTGGTATAGGTCTGCTGGATTTGTTCAAATGCTTTAAGTTGAGGGTTTTCTTTACCAAAGAACACTCTGTAATCATTGTCAAAGTAGAGAAATTGGGCGCCTGCAGCAGCAATCAAAGTTACAGATGTAATAAGACCTAAAACTAGAAATCTGTATTTAAGAATCCACTCGCCATACGAACCATTTTGCTGTGACATCAAAGCACCCTTTAAAAAGAAAAATTAAGCTGAAAGTTTTGTTAATAAACAATATTCAAGAAATAAATACTTCAATACTCAAAGATGTAAATATAGCTAAATAATTTAGGTTTGACAAATAAATAGGCAGATATTGATAGATTTGTGGCAGTCTCGCTTGCAAAGATAATGATCATACTGACTACCCATCAACCCATCCGTCATTCAATTAAATTTTAATTAACATTAAATCTTATAAATTTATTGTTAAAAGCTGAAGCCACGGGCTGACACTGGCCACAAATCTACAACTTTCTTATCATCAATTACAACATACCAATCGTGAAGATTACACGTTGGGTCACAATGTCCGGGAATTAAAAAAACTTTATCATTTATTTTAAGAGAATTAGTAGGGTCGGATAACACACCATGTTCATCAGAACATTTTATATATTCTAATCCATCATTAACTATTAAAGGCAACCCGCTATCTACCGACATTGATTTTAAACCAGCATCTACAATTGCATGATTTCCTAATGTATTAGACATTACGCCAGATAGGACAAATAATGAGTTATCAAAGTTATTAGTATTATTTGTTTCATAATTATGTTTTAGGGATGAATAGTGAGCATCCATAAAGGCATATGAACCAACTTGTATTTCGTCATATACATCTTCGCTGACTTCTAAGTCAAAACAACCTGTTCCAACACCAGTAATAATTGGACTATATTGTTTAAAAGTTGTTTTTAAATGTTTAATTTTTTTACTTGTTTTTTTTACTTGTTTTTTTCTTAAATCAAAATCTTCAATATGTTGTATTGAGCCATTATAAGCCTGAAAACCTACAAAACTTAAATTTTTCATTCTTTTAAGTAAATTTAAAAGTTCATTAATTTGATCAAATGAACTTACACCACATCGATTTGCTCCACAATCATACTCTATATATATATCAATTTGTGCGTTATTTTTTTCTGCTGATCTTTGAATATTTATAATGTTTTCTGCATCATCAACACAACAACCTAATTTTAATTCTTTTGATGCCATTTTAGTTAATCTATTAATCTTATATAAGTCTGTAACTTGATTAGTTATTAAAATATCTTTAATGCCACCTCTTACAAAAATTTCTGCTTCACTAACTTTTTGACAACAAATTCCGTGAGCGCCACCATAGTTGATTTGATAGTTTGCGACATCAATTGATTTATGCATTTTTGCATGAGGTCTAAGTTTGACATTATTTTCTAGAATAAAATTTTTCATCTTTATAATATTATTTTGAAAAACTTTGAAATTTATAATTAATGAAGGCGTTTGTATGTCTTTAAGTTCCATACCAATGGTTGCTGGTATATTAAACCCAACTTCATATTTTTCTAAATTCATAAAAATCTCTGATACTATTTGTAATGATAGTAGTATAATTAATTAAATTGTATTATCTATATAATATATTTATTTAACATTTTGGATTTAATATGAAATTTTTACATACAATGATTAGAGTAACTAATATAGATGAATCAATAGACTTTTTTTGTAATAAGCTTGGTTTAGTTGAAATTAGAAGAAAAGATGTTCCTGAAGGCAAATTTACTTTAATTTTTCTTGCGGCTCCAGAAGATGAAAAAAATGCAAAAGAAACTCGTTCTCCAGAAATTGAACTAACCTATAATTGGGAGCCAGAAAAATATGATTCTGGAAGAAATTTTGGTCATCTAGCGCTTTCAGTGAAAAATATTTATGATACTTGTCAAAAATTAATAGATACAGGCGTAACAATTAATAGACCTCCACGAGAAGGAAGAATGGCTTTTGTTAAATCACCTGATAATATTTCTATTGAATTACTTCAACAAGGTGAAAATCTTGAAATAAAAGAGCCATGGTCAAGTATGAAAAACGTTGGAACTTGGTAAAATCCTTTTCCACTATTTGAAACAAATATTTCAAAAATAATATTTTACATTATGTTAATCCATTAAGATAAATAGGAGAGTTTTAAAATGTATAAAGTTCTAATAATTATGTGCTTATTATTATTTTTATCAAACTGCAATCAACATACTAAGATCTCAAACAAAGAAAATATAGTATTACCTCCTATAACCTATCAAGAAAAACCATTTGAAATTAAATGGAAAATTGAAAAAAATTCTATAACTAATATTCCTTCAAATATAAAAGATAAAATTAAAAATATTTGTAAAAATCATAATAAAGTAGTGTTAATCAAAATAAAAACTTATGCTGATGACACAGCCAAAGGTACTTTTGATTGTCGAATATAGACTAAACGCTTAACAATTCTAACTGACTTATAATATCTACAACTGTATCTATTTTATCATCCCGCGTTTTTAGATTTTTTTGAATAAAAAGTTTTTGATCAGGTCTAATTTTTATTAAACCAGATTTGTCACTTATCCATTTGAATAGTTTATCTGTATCTTTGAAATAATTATTTTTAAAACCAATTAAAATACCTTTGGGTCCGGCATCTATAATTTTTATTTTATTTTTAAGGCATTTATTTTTAATCATCAAAGTAGCTAATAAATTATTAACTTCCATAGGTGGAGGTCCAAATCTATCAAAAAGCTCTTCAGTAAAATTATCTATATCCTCTTTGTTTAATAGCTCACCTGCCTTCCTATAAAGAGACATTCTGGTAGAAAGGTCATAAACGTATGTTTCTGGAATAAGAACTGGTAGTCCAAGAGATATCGAAGGAGACCAAGTTTCTTCAATGGATTTACCACCCTCTTTATATGAACTTACAGCATCTTTTAACATATCTTGGTACAACTCAACCCCTACCTCTTTGATTTGTCCAGATTGTTCATCACCAAGTAGATTACCTGCCCCTCTAATATCCATATCATAACTTGCTAGGGAAAAACCTGCTCCAAGATTATCAAGTGTTTTTATCACATCTAGCCTTTGCTGAGATTTCTTTTGTAAAATTTTATCTTTATCAATTGTAAAATAAGAATAAGCACGAGTTTTACTACGACCAACTCTACCTCTAAGTTGATATAATTGAGAGAGGCCAAACATATCAGCTTTATGGATTATTATTGTATTCGCATTAGGTATATCAATTCCAGATTCAATGATATTAGTAGATATCAAAATATCTGTGATACCGTCTGAAAATAAATTAATTGATTTATCTAATTCATCTATCTTCATTTGCCCATGTGCAACACTAATTGATAAATCAGGAACCATTGTTTTTATTCTATCATACAAGCTATCTATATCTTTAACTCTAGGGCAGACAATAAACGTCTGTCCACCTCTATTTTTTTCTCTATTTAAAGCATCTAATAGCACAACTTTATCCCACTCTAAGACGAAGGTTCTTATTGATAATCTGTTAACAGGAGGAGTGGTGATTAAGCTAAGTTGTTTAAGTCCAGACAAAGATAACTGAAGTGTTCTTGGAATTGGAGTTGCTGATAGTGTCAATACATGAATATTTCCTTGAAGTTCTTTAATTTTCTCTTTTTGCGCGACTCCAAAATGTTGTTCTTCATCTATAATTAGCAATCCTAAATTATTAAAATCTACGTCGTTAGAAAGTAAAGCATGTGTTCCAATTACAATATTAACTTCACCAGTTTTAAGGTCATTTTTTATTTTGTTTCTATCTTTTAAACTAGTCATTCGTGATAAGGAAGAGATGTTTAATGAGGTTGTTTTAAACCTTTCAGAAAAACTTTTATAATGTTGTTTTACTAAAATTGTAGTTGGGGCTACTAAAGCTACTTGGTAACCAGAATTTGCTAAAATAAAAGATGTTCTTAATGCAACTTCAGTTTTGCCAAAACCGACATCACCACAAATCAATCTATCCATTAATTTGCCAGTTTCTAAATCTAAAATTACATCATTGATAGCCCTTTCTTGATCATCAGTTAACTGAAACGGGAATTTTCCAGAAAAACTTTTATAATCTTCAGTAACAAATAGTTTTTCTGTTGATATTATTTCTCTTTGAGCTGCTACTCTTATTAATTTCTCAGCCATATCCTTAATTTTCTTTTTGACATTTGCCTTTCTATTTTGCCAATTAGCGGCACCAAGTTTATCAAGATCTCGTGAAAAATTTGTATCACCTACCCTGCTCAACAAATTCATGTTTTCAACTGGTAGATATAACTTATCTCCTCCACTGTAAATTAACCTCAGGCAATCATGATCTACACCAGAGGAAGAAATCATTTCCAATCCATCATATAGGCCTATTCCATGGTCAATGTGTGCTATTAAGTCACCAGCTTCAATGGTATTTAAGTCTTTAAGAAAATTTTCTGTTTTTCTTCTCCATGATTTCTTCTTTTTTTCTGGCATTCCAAAGATATCACGATCAAAAATAATTAAATGATTATTAACTTCAAAACTTTCTACATATGGAGAATATGAAAAATTAAAATTAGTTATGAGTTCATCATAAATTAAGTCTTTAATTTCAATAATATCAAATTTGATATTACTATTATTTAGATCTTCTTCAAAAAAATGAATTAGGTTGTTAATACTAGAATTTTCTTCAGTAATTATGATTATTTTTTTATTATCTAAACTTTTTTTTATACAAAATTTAACAAAATTATTTATTTTATTAGTATCTTCTGTATCTATATAATTAGAAATTATTAATGGTTTAGAGTACAAATTAATTTCATGATTATCATTGTTTTCAATTTGATCAAATTCATTTAAGTTAATTGTTTTAAATGATTTTAAATGATCTTTTAAATTTTCGGTAGTTAAGTATAAATCTTCAATTGAGATTAAATTATATTCAGGATTTTCTGTTTTTCTTTCTTCACAGAAATGTTTTATTTCTGATTCTCTTTCAGCAATTAATTTAAAAAAATTTTTAGTTAATAAAAAAGTAATCTCTTGATCTTTTGGCAAAAATTCAAAAATTGAACATAAAGGTTCTTTATGAAGTAATGGTAAATAATGTTCTATTCCATTAAATCTAATACCTGATGAAACTTTTTCGTAAATAGAATTCTTAATGCTTTGATTAGCATATAAGCTTCTAAATTTTTTTCTAAAATTTTCAATATTTTCTTCACTCAATAAATATTCATTAGAGGAATAAATATTAATATTTTCAACGTGAACGCTAGATCTTTGTGTGAGTGGATCCATTACTTTTATTGTTTCAATAGTTCGACCAAAGAAGTCGATCCTAAAAGCTTTGGAGTATCCAATTGGAAAAACATCTAAAATACTTCCCCTTAAACTAAATTCACATAATTCCCTTACAGTTTGAACTCTTTTATATCCAGTATTAATTAAAAAATTAGTTAATGTGTTTAAAGAATGTTCAGTTTTATTAGTTAAGGAAATAAAATTTTTTTTATAAAAATCTTTTGGAGCAGTTTTAGTTATTAAAGCGTTAATAGTTGTTAAAAAAATTTTTTTTTCTTTATTTTTTTTTAAAAAGCAAAGTTTTGAAAAAGATTTTATACGTTCACTTGTAATACTAAAATTTGGCGATGAAATATCATATGGAAGACAGTCCCATGCAGGAATTTTGAAAATATTAATATCTGCAAAATTATGTGATAAAAAACTATGAATATTAGATAGTTCAAAATCATTCTTTGCAATGTAAAAAATATTATCGTTTTTTAATAGTGCTGATATTAAAAATGGAATTATACTATCTCGAACCCCATTAATATTATTAATTTTTTTTACTTCATATTTTAAATTAAACAATTTAAAAACCTTTAAATTCTCTAATCAAATTAATAATATAATTTTCTTTATCAGAATTAGTTTTTTCAACATCAATTGATAAACGCCATATTCTTGGATCTCCAGACTCAAGTAATTTTTGGTAAGATATAAGATATTCGTCACTTAAATTGTGTAAATTACTCTCTGCAAAATTACCAAGTAAAATATCTGTTTCACGTGTTCCTGTATATTTAGATCTGTATAATAGCTTTTTTATAAAAACACTTCTATTGTTCAATTTTTTCTCGTTTTATATAAAGTAAATTTAAGTGAGTATAATTATAAATAAAGGATTTTAATTTCTTGTCTAATTTAATCATCAAAAGACCTGAAAATATTTTTCAATTGTTTTCTTCATTACTTAATATAGATGGAGTTGGGGAAAAAAAATTAAAGTTGTTAGAAAAAAAAATTGGTCCTTATATTATTAATCTACTATTTTATTTACCAATTAAATCTATTAACCGTTTTCAAAATACATCTTTAAAAAATATAAATCATGGTGAAATTATAACATGTGAAGTTGAGATAATAGAAGTTAATATTCCAAACTATAATTTTAGAAAAAGAAATAATATTTCAAAAATAGTAACTTTTGGCATAAATGAAGAAAAAAGTATAAGATTAGATATTATATATTTTGGCCAAAACACCCAGTATTTGAAAAATATCTATAAGGTTGGAAATAGAATTCTTATAAGTGGTAAATTTGAAAGTTATAATGGTTTAGGTCAAGTTGTTCACCCTGATTATGTGGTTTCAAATAATACAAGTAATGAAATACCTAAGATTGAACCTATTTATCCTTTATTTCATGGAGTTAATCAAAAGTTTATTTTTAAAATTATAAATCAATCAATAAAAAAAATACCTGATGTAACAGAATGGTTATCAGATGGAGTCATAGAGAAATATAAATTTGAAAATTGGCAAACTTCTATAACTAAAATACATAATCCTGAAAATATTAAAGACGCCGAACTGAATAGTATTTATAGAAGACGACTTGCTTTTGATGAGTTAGTTGCAAACCAAATATCAATGTTATTAATTAAAAATAAAATAACTAAAATTAATAATAATTTATCACCTGACAATAATTCTCAAGTAATAGAAAATTTGTATAAAAATTTACCTTTTAAATTAACTAAAAATCAAAGAGAAGTTGTTAACGAAATCCAAAAAGATATTCATAATCAAAAGACAATGGTTAGAATGCTACAAGGTGATGTTGGCTCAGGTAAAACAATAGTAGCATTAATTTCAATGTTACACTCTATATCTGATGGATCTCAATCCGTACTTTTAGTACCTACCGAAATATTGGCTTTACAACATTACAACACTATAAAAAAACTCCTTGCTCCAATGAATATAAATGTTGCCTTATTATTAGGTGCATCTAGATCAAATCATAATAAAAAAGAAAGAACAGAAGTTATCAATAGTATAGCCAATGGTCATGTTAAAGTTATTGTTGGCACGCATGCATTGATATCTAAAAATGTCACATATAAAAACTTGTCTCTAGCAGTAATAGATGAACAACATAAATTTGGTGTAAAACAAAGATATGAAATCACTCAAAAAGGTACAAATGTTAACATATTAGTTATGACAGCCACCCCTATTCCAAGGTCCCTTGCTTTAACCGCTTATGGTGATATGGATATGTCAATCATAAAAGAAAAACCAATTGGAAGGAGACATATAAAAACTTATGTTCTACCTCAAAGTAAAATAAATGAGGTTTTATTATCTGTCGAAAGAGCAATTAAAAATGGCGCTTTAATATACTGGGTTTGTCCTATGATTGAAAATTCAGAAAATGAAGATTTAATTGCAGTGAATGAAAGGTTTGATTTTTTAACAAGTTTTTTCCCTAATATTGATATCTCTTTAGTTCACGGAAAACAAAATCAAATTGACAAGGAAAAGGCAATTAATGACTTTAAGGTCGGTAAAAGTAAGATTCTTGTAGCCACCACTGTTATTGAGGTTGGTGTTGATATTCCTGATGCAACTATTATGGTTATTGAATGTGCTGAAAGATTTGGATTATCACAAATCCATCAATTAAGAGGAAGAGTTGGAAGAAGTAATAAAGAATCCTCTTGTATATTATTATATAAATCACAACTAAGCCCAATCGCATACTCAAGATTAAAGATCTTAAAAGAAACTGATGATGGTTTTAAAATTTCTGAAAATGACTTGATATTAAGAGGACCTGGTGAAGTTCTTGGAAGTAAGCAGTCAGGAAATATAGATTTCAAATTCATAGACTTACATTTACATAGTGATTTAATACCTGCAGCAAGAGATGAGGCTGTTAATTTATTAAAAAATGAAAATCAACAATATAAGGTAAACACTCTTTTATCTATTTTTGAAAATAATGACGCTATTAAATTATTAAAAGGTGGATGATTATTTAAAATTTATCTTTTACTAATTTTAGGCGTTACTATTCCACCTGAAATAACCATTTTGACTGCATCCTCTACTTTCATTTTCATGAAAATCAAATCTTTCTTGGGTAAAAATAAAAGAAATCCACTAGTTGGGTTAGGAGTGGTAGGTATAAAAACATTTATTAATGTTTCTTTATTTAAAGTTTGAACCTCACCTTTAGTTTCACCAGTAACAAAACCTATGACCCAAATACCCTTTCTAGGATATTCAACTAAAACCACATCCCTAAAACTTTCTGAATTAGTAGACATAACAGTTTCCATAATTTGTTTTATGGCACTATAAATACTTCTCACAACAGGCATTTTATTTAGAACTCTTTCACCAGTTTTCAGTAATGTTCTTCCAATAAAGCCAGGGGTAATTGCACCAATAAATGTTATTACAACAATACTAATTATTAATCCTAATCCAGGTATTTGATGAGGTAATTGTTTTGTAAAGTCTAAACTATCAGGTAATAAGCCTGCCACTTGGGTATCAATGAAAGTAATTATAATCCAAGTTACATAGATAGTAATTAAAATTGGAGAAGTAACTAAAATACCTGCAAGAAAGTACCTTCTGAAACGAGCAAAAATACCTAATTTTTCTTCAGACAACAATATCTCCTAATGATATATTAATTTATAATTAAAATTAATATGTTTATAATTAGCACAAAAAAGATTGTATTATGAAAAAAATATCAAAAAAAAAATCTAATGAATTAAATAAACTTGTATCAATTGATAAAATTAGACGTGTAATTGAAATATTGAGAGATCCTGATGGTGGATGTCCATGGGATTTAAAGCAAGATTATAGTTCAATAGCACCGTATTCAATTGAAGAAGCTTATGAGCTGGTAAATGCAATTGAAAAAAATGATATAAATGAAATTAAAAGTGAGCTAGGTGATTTGTTGTTGCAAGTTGTCCTTATATCTCAAATTGCTTCTGACCAAGGTGACTTTAATTTTGACGATGTTGCGGACGAAATTTCACAAAAGATAATAAGAAGACATCCTCAAATCTTTGATGAAAATTACAAGATTAATGACTTACCCCAAGAAAGTTGGGAAAGAATAAAAAATTTAGAAAAAAAGAATAAAAATAATTCAAATAAAAGTACATTAGATCAAATTGAAAATAATATGCCCACTATTCTGAAATCATTGAAAATTCAAAAGAAAGCAGCATCATTAAATTTTGATTGGATTAGTAAAGATCAGGTGCTTAAAAAAGTTGATGAAGAATTAAATGAATTAAAGGATGCCTTGAAAGAAAAAAATAATAAAAATATTGAAGATGAACTAGGCGATTTGTTTTTTACATTAATAAGTTTATCCAGACATTTAAATCTTGATCCAGATCAAACATTAAAAAAAGCTAATCAAAAATTTATCAAAAGATTTAATAAAATGGAAAACATTATTGAAGATAAAAAATTAAAATGGCATAATTTAAAAGCAGTCAACTTTAAAAACTTATGGAATAACGCTAAAAGATTAATAAATGAGGATTAAATGAATTCTAATTTACCAAAAACAATTTTTATTACTGGTGCGACATCTGGTTTTGGAAAAGCTACAGCTACATTATTTAATGAAAAAGGATGGCAAACTATAATTACTGGAAGAAGAGCCGATCGTCTTGAAGAACTTGCAAAAGAATTAGGACCAAAATCTTTACCATTATCCTTTGACGTAAGTGACAAACAGTCTGTACAAACAGCAATTAAAAACCTACCTCCAAACTTTAATAAAATATCCGTACTATGTAACAACGCTGGTCTAGCACTTGGATTAGAAGGAGCGGATAATGCTGACCTAGATGATTGGGACCAAATGATTGATACAAATATTAAGGGATTAGTATATACGACGAGAACTATTTTGCCATTAATGGTTGATAATAAAGAAGGTCATATCATCAATCTTGGCTCTGTTGCGGGATCTTATCCTTATCCTGGTGGAAATGTTTATGGTGGTACAAAAGCATTCGTAAGTCAATTTTCATTAAATTTAAGAGCTGATCTAGTTGGTAAAGGCATTAATGTTACATCACTTGAACCTGGTCTGGCTGAAACTGAGTTTTCAATAGTTCGATTTAAAGGTGATAGAGAAAAAGCGTCTCAAGTATACAAAAATACTAAAGTTATTAGCCCAGAAGATATAGCTGAAACAATTTTTTGGATTTCCACAAGACCTAAGAATATTAACATTAACCGAATTGAAATAATGGCTGGAGATCAAGCTTTTAATCCATTTAATGTTGTAAAAAAAGACTAAGAGGCATTACTGAGATAAGGGTGATTTTGGGGAATTGCTATTTCTTTTATGTGATCCCAAATCTCGTGATTAGAAGCTGCTAATATTGGACCTTTTGAGTTTAAATTAAATTTTTCTTTGTTTTTTATCATGTATACAACCCCACCAGCTTCTCTTATAATCAAATCTAATGGTGAATGATCCCAAGGTGTTACTCTACCATGAAATAAAAATTGAGTTTGATTTTTTGCTAACATAATAGTTTCTATTCCAGCACTACCAATAAAAACCCTCTTAGTGTTATTTCGTAAGTTATTCAAAATAGATTGTCTATATGGATCTGGAATACCTTTAGTTCCTCCAGAACCTAAAAACTCGCTAGGATTAAAAGAATTTATTGATAGTTTAGTAATTTTTTTAGTATCAACATCCATAGAAAATGCACCAAAACCTTTAAATCCATAGACAAAAATTTTTTTTAATGGATAGTATATAAAGGTAGCTATCGGAATTGAAGAGCATGCAAGCGAAATCATCGAACAAAAATTATCTTTCCCATTTATATAATTTTTAGTTCCATCTATTGGGTCAACAACCCAAACTAGAGGTTCATTTAATAAACTTAAATATTGTTTTTTATCTTTATATGAACCTTCTTCACCAATAAAATTTTTAATGTTAAGAAACCCATATAATTTTTCAAAAATTAATTCTTCACTTTTTTTGTCAGCAATACTAACAAAATCATCATCAGAAGTCTTAGTAGAAATATCGTTCAATTTAAGATTGTTAAAATATTTAAGAATAATACTTTCATTAACGTCTTTAAGTAAAAGTCTGATATATTGAACTATTTCTTCCCTTTTTTTTTTATCATTTATAAAGTTGTCAGTCATAACTATTTAATTACATTGAATCCATTTTTATATGGGAGAAATTAGATTTAAAGTATTTTAATTTTTTTATAGAAATTTTTGTTTTTATTTTATTTCCTATAAAATTAATATCACAAAATATATCATTATAAACAAAGGAGTTTTTGTGTAGCCACGAAGAAATTTTTAATGAATCACTAGGTATATAAAATATTGCATCTATAAAATTTTTATCAACTAGTTTATCTAAATAATTTTTTAAAGTTTTCATTCCTTCTTTGGTTAATGCAGATGTTTTAACAAATTTGTTTTTAAATTTAATATCAAAATTGTCGACATTAGAGTTCAAATCAGATTTATTAAAAATATTAATGACTTTGTTCTCTAATAATTCTTCAGAAAAACCAATCTCTTTTAATGTGTCAAAAACTAGTTTAGCTTGATTTTCTAGATCTGGATTGGATAAATCGTGTACAACCAATAAATAATCTGAAGAAAAAAGTTCTTCTAAAGATGAATTAAATGAATCTATTAATTCTGTTGGCAAAGCAGAAATAAATCCTACAGTATCAGATAAAATAATTTTTTTCTTATTTGATAAATTCACTAAACTCATCTTTGTATCTAAAGTAGCAAAAACCATATCTTTTACTAAAACATCAGAAGAACTCAAATTATTAAAAATTGTTGATTTACCACTATTTGTATAACCTACAAGTGAAAATATTAAGTTAGAATCATTTATTCTTGGTTTACGTTGTACTTCTCTTGTCTGCTTTACTTTTAATAATAATTTTTTTAATTGCTTGATTTTAGCATTAATCATTCTCTTATCTAATTCTATTTGACTTTCTCCTGGTCCACCTACTTTACTTAATCCTCCTCTTTGTCTTTCGAGGTGCGTCCAAGACCTAACTAATCTAGTTTTTTCAAAACTAAGATTAGCAAGTTCAACCTGTAATTTTCCCTCCTTAGTAGCAGCACGTAAACCAAATATTTCTATAATAAGTTGTGTTCTATCTATAATTTTTTTATTAAAAAATCTTTCTAAATTTCTATGCTGAATTGGAGATAAAGAGCAATCGATTATAATAAGATCAATTTCATCAATATTAAAATTATCTTTAATCTCATTTGCAATAGTTTTACTTACTAGCAAAGCTGGTTTAGGGACATGAATATTTACAATTCTTTCAAAAATAATTGTACCATCTAAGGCTTGAACTAGGCTTCTTGTTTCTAGAGAACGTGAAATAAAATTCTTCTGATTAAAAATTTGATTTTGACAAAATTTGTTATTTTTAAAAATTGGAAATAGTAAAAAAGTTTTATATTTATTCATAAAAGTATTAATTATTGTGTAATTTACTAAAATATAAATTTCTTAAATTAATAGATGTTTGACCAATTTTTCCATCATTAATTTCTATGTCATCAACCTTAATTATTGGTGTAACAAACGAAGAAGCGCTTGTTAAAAAAACTTCTTTAGACTTATAAAGTTCTTCTTTTTTGAACTTTTCTTCTTTTACAATTAAATTATTTAATTTAGCAAATTGAGCAATTGTCTTTCTAGTAATACCTGACAAAATTTGACCATCAATAGCTCTAGTAATAATTTCATTATTATCATTTATAATCCATATATTAGAACTAGATCCTTCTGTAACATAGCCATCTGAATCAATAAAAATTCCTTCGAAAGCACCCTTTTTATTAGCTTCTGTTTTAGCTAATACATTAGGTAATAATTGAGTTGTTTTAATATCTGGCCTTGACCATCTATTATCATCTAAGGTAATAGCCTTTACCCCTTTTAAGTTACTATTTATATTATTTAATTTTTTTGTTACAATAATAGATAATAAAGGTTTTATGTTCATTCCTTTATAACTATGATTTCTTTCAGCTATTCCCCTTGAGACTTGTATGTAAACACTTCCAAAAGAAATTCTATTTATTTTTATTAAATTACTTATTATTATTTTTAGGGATATCTTAGATAAATGGAACTTTATATTTATAAAATTTAATGAATCAAATAATCTGTTTATATGTCCTTCAAAATCATAAAAAATTCCTTCATTAAATAAAACAACTTCATAAACAGAATCTCCAAAATGATACCCCCTGTCATTTATGTTAACTTTTGCATTTTGATAATTATGATAAACTCCGTCTACGTATGATATATTAGGCATTAAAAGAAATCCAAATTAACAGAAAGTAACTCTTCGACTTTCTTCATTGATTTTACAGGAACAAACATTACAACAATGTCTCCTGCTTCTATTATAGTGTCTCCTCTTGGTGATACAATACTTTTATCTTCTTTTACAACAGCTCCCAAAGCAACATCTTTTGGTAACTTTGTATTTTTAAGTGGTTTACCTATTATTGAAGAAGATTTTAATGCTTCAAATGATATAACTTCTCCAAATTCTTCGATTATTGAATGCACATGTTCTATATGGCCACTTCTAACTTCCTGTAATATAGAAGATGCTGTTAAATTGGGTGGACTAACCACACCCTCAAGATCTAGTGAATTGAAAAGTGGAATAAAAACAGGCAAATTTATTAGAGCTACAGTGTGTGAGGCTCCTGATCTTTTAGATAACAAGGAAGAAAGTATGTTGACTTCATCATTATTTGTCGCTGCAATATATGTCTCACCTTGCCCTAATCTTGCCTCTAAAATTATTTCGGGATCTAAAGAGTCCCCTGAAATAATAGTTGCATATTCAAGCATTTCCGCAGCATGTCGTGCCTTTTCTTTATCTAATTCTAATATTGTCAAATTAGTTTCAGGGGATAACTTATGAATTTCTTCAGCAACTCTTATTCCAATAGCACCTGCTCCAGAGATTGTCACTTTTTCAGCAGTAGTTTCAGAATGACCAAAAGCAATTAATGTTCTATTAATTTGATCTGTAGGACAAGCCAAATAAACTCTATCTCCAGATAAAATAATATCATCGCCTCCTCTTGGCACTACTAATTTAGTCCCTCTGATAATAGCCATAACGGTAACTGTTAAGTCAGGAAATAAATCAACTAAATTTCTTAGTGGTGTATCAAGAATTGGACAGTCATTTTTACAAGAAACACCTAACATAGTAACTGAAGAACTAGCAAATTCGGCCACATCAAATGCTCCAGGTGTTCTCCATTGATTAACAATAGCAGTTGCAACTTCATCTTCAGGAGAAATAATCCTATTTACACCTACATCCTTTAATAGATAATCAGAGAATTTTGGATCAAGATATGATTTAGATCTAATTCGAATAATCATCGTGGGAATTCCAAAAATCGATTTAGCAACATGACAAGCTGCAATATTAATTTCGTCCGATTGCGTAACAGCAATTATCATGTCAGCATCTTTAATTCCTGCATCTTCAAGAACATTTGGGTATGATGCAAGTCCAAGAACACCTTGAACGTCATATAACTCAGTTACTCTGTGAATAGCTTCTGTGTCTGAGTCAATAACAGTAATATCAAAACCTTCATTTGAAAGATGTTCTGTAATCGACGTCCCAACTCTACCTGCACCACATATTAAAATTTTTTGTTTCATGAATTCACCAACATCATATTGAATTAATTAAATTTATTAATATTTATGTTTAATTCTTTTAACTTTCTGTGCAACGCTGATCTATCCATACCAATAAAAGTCGAGGTTTTAGCAATATTTCCTTTAAACCTTTTTAATTGTTCATTTAGATAATTAGCTTCAAAAATTTTTCTTGCATCTTTTAATGACAAACTAAAATTATTTATAATACTATCATGTTTTTTCTTTTCATTATAACCTAATATCTCTGGAGGTAGATGTGATGGCATAATAAGAAGGTCTTTTTGATTACCATACATAATTATTAACCACTCTATTATATTTCTTAATTGCCTTACATTTCCTGGCCAATCATAATTTTGTAAAACGACTAGAGTTTCCGAAGATAGTTGCAAATTTTTACTACCTAACTCTTTTGAGATAAATTTAAGAAAGTAATTTACTAAATCATTTATATCTTCCCCGCGTTTATTTAAGGGTGGAACTTCGATTGGTGCTACAGACAGTCTATAAAATAGGTCCTCTCTTAAAACACCTTCTTCCATAGATTTTAATAAGTTTTTATTACTTGCTGAAATTACTCTAACATCTACGTTAATTTTTTTATTTGAACCAAGTTTATAAAAACTTTGATCTTGTATCGCTTGAACTAACTTTCCTTGTGTTTCAATTGGCAAATCACAAATTTCATCAAAAAAAAGAGTTCCGTTATTTGCTTGTTCGAATAAACCAGTACTTAATTGATTGGATTGATCCTCTTTTATTTTCTCATTCCAACCAAATAATACTTGTTCTACTCTTTCCGGAGACAGAGTTGCACATGATGCAATAATAAATGGATATAAGCCTCTGTTTGACTTCTTGTGTATCCATCTGGCTATTAACTCTTTTCCAGAACCTGACGGTCCAGAGAGTAGAACTCTACTATTAGTTTGTGAAACTTTATTTAATTGTTGTACAATATTTTTGAAGACACTTGAACTTCCGACTAATTTCATGCGCTCATTTTCTTTTAATTCAAAGTCTAAAACTTTGATCTTTAGATTGCGTTCTTTTATAGCTTTATCAACCAAAAGAGTTAGTCTTTCAGATTTAAATGGTTTTTCTATAAAATCATAAGCTCCATTTTTTGCAGCTTTCATAGCAGTCTCTATGTTTCCGTGTCCAGACATCATTATAACTGGTATAAATGAGTCATGCATTTTACTCCAAGATAGCAATTCTAAACCAGAATCTGTATTATTATTCATCCATATATCAGTAATCAATAATGTAATGTTTTGATTTTTCAGAATTTCAATAGCCGTTTCATAACTATTAGCAATTATGGCATTATAACCTTCATCTTTAAGAATTTCAGCTACCATTTCACAAATATCAAGCTCGTCATCTACGACAAGAATAGAAATTTTATTTTTTAACATTCAATATTACTCATAGTTACTATTTTGAAATTAACGGGAATTTTAATAAAATAGACGTACCTTTTGACCCTTTTAATGGTCGAATAAATATAGAACCATTATGATCATCTATTATTTTTTTTGTAATGGCTAGCCCTAACCCACTACCACCTACCTTAGTTGTGAAATAAGGCTCTATAATTTGAGAAATTATAGATTTTTCAATACCAGTACCATTATCATTAACATAAATTTCAGCAAAATTATTTTCTATTTTAAAAATAATTGATATTCGGGCATTTTTTATATCGTTTGAATTGACATTTTCGTAAGAGTTTTTAATAAGATTTCCACATGCTTGCCTGATTTGTTTTTCATCACCCATAATCAGGGCATTCTCAATCACATCATCAACTTCAATCAAAACTTTTTCAAATGATGACATCATTGGATTTATATATTCTACAATAACTTTATTAATATTGATTACTTTTAATTTTGGAGATGGCATTCTAGCAAAAGAGGAAAACTCATCTACCAAATGATGGATATCATCAACCTGTCGGGTTATCATGTTTAAAGATTGCTCAAAAGTTTTTTTATCTATTTTTCTATTACTACTTAATTTATTCATTAATCTTTCAGCAGCTAAACGAATTGGAGTAAGAGGATTTTTTATTTCATGAGCTATTCTTCTTGCTATATCAGACCAAGCTCCCATTTTTTGAGCAGCTATTAAGCTAGTGACATCATCAAAGGTTAAAACATAACCCAAAATTAAATCGTCAGATTTTTGTACTACGAATCTTGTTATTAAATTTAAAACTTTATCATCTCTTACAATATAAATTTTATCTTCAACTACATTTTTTTTAGATGTTAAAAGACTATTTATTACATCAGTAAATTCGGGAACTATATCTAAAATAGGTTTACCAAAATCTTTTCCGATAGTTATTCCTAATAAATTAGTTGCAGTCACATTAGGAAGATTAATTTTAAGATTTTTATCTAATCCAATCACACCTGAATAAACGCCTGACAGAACTGACTCTGAAAACTTTCTTCTTTTGTCCAGTTGGTCATTTGCATGCTCTAAATCAACCCTATTGGATTTAAGATCTGAAATCATTAAATTAAATGCTTGTACGAGTCTTTTGATTTCATTGATATTAATTTTAGATAGAACTTCATCTGATATTTTGTAATCTAAGTTACCTCCACCTACTTCTTCTGCACCTTTTATAAGAGAAGTTATTGGTTCGAATAGTCTATTAGCTATATTCAATCCAATTATTAAGGAAGTAAATAGTAATATTAAGGTAATTAATAAAAATATCACTATAAATGAAATTTTAATGTCAAATTGCTTTATTTCTATTGATTGATAGTCCGAGACCGCAATAGATGTACTTTTAATTGCATTTAAAACCCTTTGATCGACAAAACTTGTTATAAGTAAATATGCATCAATATACTGAGGTAACTTTATAAATGCCCTCATTTTATTAGAATCATCTTCTTTAACGATTAAAATTTTTCCATTATTTGCAGTATCATAAAATTTGGGTGGAATTTCTGTATAGGTATATTCAAAAACAAATTCTGAAAATGCTAAAACATTTCCAATTGAATCTATAATAACTGCTTCTGATAAATTATGTTGACGAGTATATTTATCTAAAAAGTTATTAAATTTGTTTTTATCTGAAGAAAAAATTTCTGAGTTAATATTTATTAAATTAACTAGCTCTAAAATATCTCCCCTCATTCCACTTTGATGTTCATCAAGATATTGATTGGCAACTTCTACAGATTGTGAGATAGCAGTTGAAATTTTCTTATTAAACCAACCGCTTAGGGCGGCATCAAAAATAAATATTGAAAAAAACGAAATAAATAGAGTTGGAGTCAAAGCGATTATAGAAAAAATTAATAATATCTTTTTTTGTAATTCTTGACCAGCTTTCTCAAGTTTAATTTGATTTAAAATAAAGAAAATATTTTTTAAGAGAATGAAAAAAATAATAACTATTAATAAAAATGAAATAATTAGTGAAATTGTAAAGATATTTTCATGATCATTAATAAGTTTAAATTGATATAAAGATTTATATATAAAAAAACAAATTAATAGAGAAAGTAGTATAGAAACTAGAAATAACTTTTGTCTAAATACATTTAATAAAAGCATTTGCATTCTATAACCTAGTTTTATAGAAATTAAAATTTATATAATACTTAATATAAATTTCTAAACTTTTCTTTTTTTAATTACTTCAATATTATACATATTTATTTTTGACCTCAAAGTATTTCTATTAAACCCAAGACATTTAGAGGTTTTAATCTGATTACCCCTGAATAAATTTAAAGTTGTTTCAATTAACGGTTTTTCAATCTTTGAAATAAAATTATCGTGTAAATTATTTAGTGATAAATTTTCATCAAAATCTTTAAAATATCTTTTTAGATAATTTTTAAAATATGTCTCTAAGTTTTCTTCATGTTTGCTTTCAACAACTAACCTATCTTCAGATAAAACTTCCTGTATTAAAGAGGGCATTATACTTTCTGTTGATGATAACAAACATAATCTTTCAATTACGTTCTCTAATTCTCTTACATTACCAGGCCAAGAATATTCCTTAAATAAGTTTATACCTTCATAAGAAATAGTTTTATTAACAAATTTATTTTGAAAATATTTTTTTAAATAATGTGAGGTTAAATCAGGTATATCTTCAAATCTATCTTTGAGAGATGGCATTTTAATAGGTACTACATTTAATCTATAATAAAGATCTTCACGAAAAAGACCTTTTTCAACATCACTATATATATTATTTTTTGTTGAAACAAAAAATCTTGGTTTTATAAATTGAGGGTTGTTTGATATAAGTTGTGTTAAGTCTGTTTCTAAAAAATTTAAAAAATTATTTTGTTGAACTGAGGAAGATTCAGTTATGTTTTTTATATATATTGAGCAACCACTGAGATCTTCTATTGAGTTAACATCTATAGATGTAAAATTTTTAAATTTTTTAACTAAATCTTCAATTTTATAATCATTGAAGAATTGCATATTCAAATTTAAAAATGGTTTTTTATTTGACAAACTTAAATCATGAATAGATTTAGCTATTAATTTTTTTCCTGTTCCACTTTCACCAGATATTAAAACAGTCAAATCTGTATTTACAATACGAGAAATAATTTTATATATTTCTTGCATAACGACTGATTTTCCAATAACTGGTCCAGAATCATAAATGGTTTTAGATGAGTTATCTGAATAGGAGTTATTAATTTCTGATTTTTGGAAAAGGAAAGTATTTGATACTAAACTTAAAAGCTCATCTAGATCAAATGGTTTTGGTAGATATTCAAAAGCACCTTTTTTCTCAGCTCTTACTGCAGTCAATAAAGTTGTTCTAGCTGACATAACAATTATTTTTAGATTTGGTTTCAATTTTTGTAATTTAGGTAAAACATCTAACGCATCACCATCAGGTAATCCAACATCCGTTATCAATATATCAGCAAAATCTGATTCTACTAATCTCCACATTCCAGCAGCTGTACCACTTGATTTGACATTATAACCAGCCCTACTTAATGCAGTGGAGATAACTACCCTAATACTTCTGTCGTCATCTACTACTATTATATTTTTTACATTTTTAATTTCCAAAATTTAACTCCTTTTAACACATGTTATTTTAAGGGAAAATTAATACAAAAATTTGTTAATCCTGGTTCTGATGAAACATTAATTACTGCATTCATTTCTTCCAAACCATTTGCCACAATTGATAATCCTAACCCCTTACCATCTGATTTAGATGAAACAAATGGATCAAATATATTTGGTAACATATGTTTTGAAATCCCTTTTCCGTAATCAATAATTTCAATCTGGAGAGGTAAGGTAGAAGGAACTTCTTCTTTTGAAAAAGATGTGATTTTATTTGAATTAAAACTAGTTTTAATTTTAATTTTACCAGTAATAGAGCTGGCTTCGGAAGAGTTTTTTAAAAGATTTAAAATTATTTGAATTAGAAGGTTTTTATTAGCAAAGAATTTAGGAAGAGACGGGTCAAGATCGTCAATATATTCTATCTTTGCTCCAAAACTGTTTTGAGCAACTCTCCTACAATGATTAAGAATTTCATGAATGTTTATATATTCACATTCTAATTTTGAATTATTATTACTTATGTGCTCCATTCTATCTAGCAATGATATAATTCTTTCGCTTTCAATTGTAATTAATTGAGTTAATTCCAACAAATTAGAGTTACCCTTCAAATCACTTTCAATTAATTGAGATGCCCCTTTAATTCCGGCAAGTGGATTCTTTAATTCATGCATCAGCATATCGACCATAGATGAAAAGGATTTAGATATTTTACTATTTATCCTTTGAGATTGAAACATCTCAGAAAGTGCTAACTGACTAATTTGTACAATTATTTGGTTGCTATCAAAAGAAAGTGGAACAACATGAACTCTGACTTTTCTATTTGGAAAATTAATATTACTAAAATCTAGACTTTCTTCAGTTATTCCAGATTTAGTTTTTCGAACTCTGGATAGTAAACTTAGTATAGGCGTGTCATCTGGAAAGAAATCATGAATTGGTTTTCCAATAATTAAGGTTGAACTTATTCCAAAAAACTCTTCGCCGATTGAATTAATATAATCAACGATGTTATCTTTGTTAATTAAAAATACTGGAGTTCTTAATTCATTTAAAATATTATAATACATCATTAAAGACACTAATTTAAAATTTAAATTTAATAAATAAACGATTATAAATTAACCAATATTTATAATAAACAAAATTAATTTTAGATTATTGCTTAATTTTTAATCGTATTTGGAGATTTGAGTGAGAAAAATTTATGATAATTTAGTTATCGTATTACTTGCTGGAGGAGTTGGAAATAGATTACATAAACAAACTAGCAAGCAATTGATAAACTATGATAATGAAACAATATTAGAGAAAAATATAATTAGATTTCAAAAATATCTTAAAGATGTACCAATTCAAGTTGTCTCTAATAAAAAAGATATAACAAAAGTAAATGAAATAAATAAAAAAAATAATATTTTATTACCAGTTTTAGGTGGTAAAGAAAGACACGATAGTGTCTATAACGCTCTAGTTACAATAGAAAAATTTAATCCCAAATATGTATTAATTCACGACACAGCTAGACCATTGATATCATATGACGTCATTGAAAAATTACTTGAGTACTGTGATAAAAATATTACGTGTGTTGTGCCAACATTAAATCTCACAGATTCCATAAGAACTGTGTCAAAAAAATTAATCAAAGACGTTGTCAATAGACAGGATAAAGTATTAGTCCAAACTCCGCAGTTATGTAATTATAAGCTTTTAATTAATGCTCATAAAAAAAGTAAAAAAGTTTATGAAGATGAAAGTTCTCTTTTTTTAAGCAATGGAATGAAAGTTATTGCAATTGAAGGTGATCCTCTTACTTTAAAAATAACTTATGAAAAAGATTTAAAATTATTGGAGCCACATTTGTGTGATAGTAATGTTAAATATATAACAAAAATTGGGAATGGTTTTGATATACATAGATTTGATATTAAAAAAAGTACTGATAAAAACTTTATTCACTTAGGTGGCATTAAGATAAATAATATAAACTCATTAATAGGTCATTCAGATGCTGATGTGCTTCTACATGCAATAACTGACAGTATTTTAGGTATAATAAACAAAGGAGATATCGGTATGTTGTTTCCTCCATCAGACAAAAAATGGAAAAATGCTGATAGTGCACTTTTTTTAAAACATGCATCAATAATGTTAAAAAAAGAAAAGGGTAAAATTAACAATATAGATACAGTAATAATTTGCGAAAAACCAAAAATATTAAATTACTCACAAAAGATTGTAGAAAATATTGGAAGAATTTTAGATATCAATCCTAAAAGAATTAGTATTAAAGGAAAAACTTCTGAAAGTATGGGTTTTATAGGAAGACAAGAAGGAATTGCTGCTATGGCAATAACTTCAGCACAAATACCTGAAATAGTTTTAGATGATTAATAACAAAAGACTTTTGATTTTTTTATCAAAGCTTGCAGAAGTTTACCCTATTGGCCGTTTTAAATACGCACCCGGAACATTAGCTTCTTTAGTCGGGTTGGTTTTTGGTTACTACATTTTAATAATTTTAAAAATTAAACTTTTTTTATTGTTTGTATTTATTTTTGTGATAATTAGTTATCTTCTTTGCGAAGCTCACATAAGATTGCATAACAAAAAAGATCCAAAAGAAGTTGTGGTAGACGAGTTTGCAGGGCAATTTGTAGCTTTATTAGGTATAATAGATACTAGTAGTATTAGTTACTTGTTAACGTCTTTATTATTATCATTTCTTTTATTCAGGTTTTTTGATATTACAAAAATAGGTCCAATTAAAAAATTTGAGAAATTACCCGGTGGATTTGGTATTATAACTGACGACTTAGTTGCAGGTTTATGTGCATTTTTAACTCAAGCTGCTATTTTAACGTCTATAAGCCAACCTTTAATTATAAAAACTTTATGAGCTAAGAATGTGGGATAAAATTAACAAGCAATCTGAAATATTATTAAATCAATGTTTAGAAAAAAAATTAACCGTTACTACTGCAGAAAGTTGTACAGGTGGTATGATAGCCTCATCAATTGTTTCAATAAGTGGTTCGAGCACTATTTTTAAGTCTTCTGTTGTTACATATTCAAACGATATGAAAAGTAAAATTCTAAACATTCCTTTAAAACTAATAAATGAAAATGGAGCAGTAAGTAAAATAATTGCTTATAATATGGCATCTAATGTCTTAAATCTCATGAATGCAGATATATCAATTGCCGTTACTGGGATAGCAGGTCCAAGTGGAGGAAGTAAAAATAAACCCGTGGGACTTGTATATATTGGAATTGGCACAAAAAGAAATACTATTACAAAAGAATATTTATTTATAGGAAATAGACTTAAAATAAGACAAGAAACAACTTTGGAAGCATTAAAACTTTCAAATAATATTATTGAAAGTTTTAAAAAAGTTAATTAAATAGTTCATTTGCTCGTTTTTCAAATGCACCTACCATTCTTCGGACAGCTTCAGAAAATAAAGTTTCCATTAATGTTTGTAGGAAAACAGATTTAAATTTAAAATCAACCATAAATTCAACTTCACAACCTTTCATGTTGTCTTTGAAAATCCAATAATTATCAAGATGCTCAAATGGCCCATCTTTATAATTTACAATTATCTTTTTATTGACATGATCTAAAATAACTTGTGATGAATATATTTCTTTATATATTTTAAAGCCAATAATCAAGTCAGCGTCAAAATTGTTTTTGGAATTGTTTTTAACTCTTGCGCCTAAGCACCAAGGTAAAAATTCTGGATACTTTTTAACATCAGAAACTAATTTAAATAAATTTAATGGGGAATGATTTATAACCCTACGCTCTTCATGCCTCATTTAATTATTTCTTTTTAACCCATTGTACAAATTAACCCTTGCTTGTTTTAGTTTTTCAAAATCTTCGCTTGCATGGAAGCTACTTCTTGTTAAGGGAGAAGAAGAAACAACTAGAAATCCTTTTGCAAGTGCTATTTTTTGATAATTTTTAAATTCTAGAGGATCAACATACTTTTCGACCTTATGATGTTTGATAGTTGGTTGGAGATACTGTCCAATCGTTAAAAAATCAATATTCGCTGATCTCATGTCATCCATTACTTGGTAAACTTCATTTTCATTCTCACCAAGTCCTACCATTATTCCAGATTTAGTGAATATGTTTGGGTCAATTTCTTTCACTTTTGCAAGTAAACTCAATGAATGAAAGTATCTTGCTCCCGGCCTTACAGTTGGGTATAATCTTGGTACAGTTTCAAGATTATGATTAAAAACATCAGGTTTTGCATTAATAACTTTTTCTAAAGCGCCATCTTTTCTTAAAAAATCTGGAGTTAGAATTTCAATAGATGTTTTTGGAGATAATTTTCTTATATCAGTAATTGTATTAACAAAATGCTCTGCCCCACCGTCATTTAAATCGTCTCTATCAACAGACGTTATTACAACGTGACTTAAATTTAACCTTGCTACTGACTTTGCAACTCTAATAGGTTCAGATAGATCAAGTCCCATAGGTTTACCAGTCGCAACATTACAAAAAGAACAAGCTCTAGTACAAATATCACCCATAATCATCATCGTTGCGTGTTTTTTTGACCAACAATTACCTATATTAGGACAACTAGCTTCTTCACATACCGTTGTAATGTTTAAACCGTCTAATAGCCCTTTAGTTTCATCAAAAATTTTTCCCAATGGGGCTCTTACTCTAAGCCACTTTGGCTTTGGGGGTGAAATATTATCAGGCTTATGTATTTTTTCTGGATGTCTTATTTTTTTTATTTCATTCATTGTCTTTATCATTAAATATTTTATAAGCTTATTTTAATAATGAATAGCTTGATTATATGCATCAAGGACAGATTCATGCATACTTTCAGAAAGAGTTGGATGAGGAAAAATAGTATGCATTAATTCCTGTTCAGTCGTTTCTAATTTTTTAGCTATTGAAAACCCTTGTATTAACTCAGTAACTTCTGGTCCAACCATATGAGCACCTATCAATTCTCCTGTATCTTTGTTAAATATTGTTTTTATCATTCCTTCAGAATCTCCTAAAGCAATAGCTTTACCATTACCAATGAAGGGGAATTTACCTACCTTTATATTTAAGTTTTGAGACATTGCATTTTTTTCTGTTAATCCTATAGACGCTACCTGTGGTCTGCAATATGTACAACCAGGTATAGAGTTTTTATCTATAGGTCTTAAATTTTTATGACCAGCTATTTTTTCCACACATAAAATGCCTTCGTGACTCGCCTTGTGTGCTAACCATGGTCCAGCAGTTACATCTCCGATAGCATATATGCCCTTTTCATCTGTTTCTAACCATTCGTTGGTTATAATATGACCTTTATCTATTTTAATATTATAATTATTTAAACCTAGATTTTCAGTATTAGCGATAATACCAATAGCTAAGATTAATTTTTCAGAGTTAATTTTTTCAATTTTACCATTTACTGAAACTTCAGCAGACACTGATTTGTCGAGAGTTTTTACAGATTTTAAAGTTGCATTTGTTTTAATGTTCATTCCTCTTTTTTTAAAATTATTTTCTACAACTTTCGATATATCTTCATCCTCATTTGGTAAAATAGATGGCAATGCCTCTACAACAGTAACATTAACTCCTAAATCATTATAAAAGGATGCAAACTCCATTCCTATAGCGCCAGAGCCAATAATAATGAGTGAAGATGGTAACTTTGGAGGCGTCATTGCAGTCTTGTAGTCCCAAATATTTATGCCATCTGAAGACACAAAAGGTAAATTCCTAGATCTTGCTCCTGTTGCGATAATAACGTTTTGTGCTTTTTTTCTAATAATCTCTTTTTCAGTTTTTATAATAATTATTTTTGAATCAACTGTGCCTTTATCTAAATATCCAAAACCTTCGAAAACATGAACTTTATTTTTTTTTAAAAGATGACTTATACCACCCGATAACTGAGCTGCTACTTTTCTTGAACGTTTTGTTATATTATTAATATCCATTTTTATGTTAGAAATAGTAAAACCAAACTCTCCAACATTATCAAGCATATGTCTAATTTCACTTGCTCTGAGTAAAGCTTTCGTTGGAATACAACCCCAATTTAAACAAATTCCGCCCAAATGTTTGTCTTCAACTAATGCAACAGACATTCCTAGTTGAGATGCTTTTATAGCAGCTACGTAACCTCCAGGGCCACCACCAATTACAATTAGGTCATAATCATTTTTTGTCATATTTATTCCTACAAAAGCATTAATGAGGGATTTTCAATAAAATTTTTAAATTCTGATAAAAGTTCAGCTCCGACTGCGCCATCAACTACCCGATGATCACAAGACAATGTAACTGTCATTATAGTAGCTATTATTATCTGTTCTTTAATAACAACTGGACGTTTTTCACCTGATCCAACAGCCAAAATACATCCTTGCGGTGGGTTTATAACTGCTGAAAATTCTTTAATACCATACATACCAAGATTAGAAATTGAAAAACTGCCTCCGACATATTCTTCCGGTAACAATTTTCCACTCTTAGCTTTATCCGCTAAACTCTTCATATCTTTAGATATTTCTAGCAAGCCCTTGGATTGGACGTCTTTAATAATAGGTGTAATTAACCCACCCTCAATTGCAACAGCAACAGATATATCAGTAGTTTTAAAGTATTTAGTATTTTCATTTTCCCAACTAGCATTTGCTTTAGGTACTTTCATTAGAGCCGCACTAGATGCCTTTATAATCATATCATTTACTGATATTTTATATTTATCTTTAGCTTTAGAGTTTAAAACACTTCTGATATTTAAAAGTTCGTCTATGTTACAATCTATGGAAAGATAGAAATGAGGTGCTTCGTTTTTTGATTTAACAAGCCTGTCTGCAATCGTTTTTCGCATTGCACTATTTTTAACTAGTTCAAAATTCTCTGGTGAGGCTATATTTATATTTTTGACATTTTTATTATCATTGAATTTTTCAACGTCTATTTTTAATATCCTACCATTAGGTCCAGAACCATTTAATAAACTTATATCTATATCTCTTTGTTTTGCAATTCTTTTTGCAAGAGGTGTAATAAATATTCTTTTGTTATTTGTATCTAAAAATTCTTCTTTTTGTTCAGTTTTTAAAACAGGTTCAGGACTACATACTATA
>OCZA010000080.1_pt1 | contig 31934 bp, 33 predicted proteins | sample 1539021 | NCBI WGS metagenome assembly OCZA01 (sample SAMEA2619376, study PRJEB22493) | marine metagenome | biome: marine biome (ENVO:00000447); feature: surface water layer (ENVO:00002042); material: "saline water (ENVO:00002010), including plankton (ENVO:xxxxxxxx)" | depth 5 m | reverse complement strand
AGTTTTCTAAAATAGAGCTGCTTATTGGAAATTCTAGTAGAAAATTTTCAGGTGGTACATCTATCATGCTCCAACTTCTTGACTACCAAGTGGAGCTCAAACCGCTAGTTGTTGTAGGAAAACATTTTGTTCCAGATAATATAAATAGCATATCATTTTTGAATTTTTTAAGGATTGCTAGAACAAAAACTATAAATGGGAAACCAAGAATTTTCTATGCTCGTAGGAATGATGAAATGATTCAGGCTTTAATTGCTAAGTGGTTCTTTGGTGCGAAATTAAAAATAATTTTCTCCTCATCAGCACAAAGAACTCATACTAATTTTACCAAATGGTTAATGCAAAGAATGGATGCTCTTGTTAGCACCTCAAATAAAGCTGCTTCATATTTAGTATCAAGAAAAGTGGATAGGGTGATTCCCCATGGAATAGATATTAATAGATTTAAAATGCCCGAAAATAAAGAAGCTGCTTGGCAAGCATTAGGCTATGTAGGAGAGTTCGGTATAGGTATTTTTGGCCGAGTTAGACATTCAAAAGGTATAGATATCTTAGTTGATGCAGGCATAAATCTTTTACCAAATCATCCAGAAGTTACAATCATTATTTGTGGTGAATGCATTCCTAAAGATTATTTATATAAACAAAAAATGATGGATAAGATTAAATCGGCTAATTTAACAAAAAGAATTATATTCATTGGTAAACAATCATTTGATGAATTACCAAAAATTTTTCAAGGCATGAAGGTTGTTGCGGCTTTAAGTAGAAATGAGGGTTATGGTTTAACTCCTTTAGAAGGAATGGCCTCTGGAGCGGCAGTTATTACGAGCGAAGAGGGAGCATGGAAGGAAATCATAAGAGATAATATTGATGGTTTTTGTGTTCCAACTGACAATCTAGAACTTACAGAGCTAAAACTAGAAGAATTAATTTCAAATAATGACAAAACAAAAGAAATGGGAGTTAATGCTAATAAAAATATAGTAGAAAATTATTCAATTGAAGATGAAGCTAGAAAAATTATAGAATTTGTAGAAAGCATAAACTGATATGACTCCAACGGAAAAAGGTAAAGTTTTATTTAACGAAAAGTGCAGTATCTGTAACTTTGAAATAAAGCATTATAAAAAACGCTCTACATTAAACTTTAAAGATTGCAGCGAAATGGAAGATAAATATTTGAAGGCATTGTATGTACAGTTTTCAGATGGAACTGAGCTAAAGGGTGTCGATGCTTTTATTTATGTTTGGTCAAACACTAAAGGATACAACTGGTTAGCAAAAATAACAAAACTACCTGTAATTCTTCAAATAGCTAAATTTTGTTATAGACCAATTGCATTTCTTATATTTTGGCGCTTCAAAATATTTGGCTAAGTTTATCTTCTTAATGATTTTCCATTAGAATATACATCCAATCTAGACGTGTAGCTCAGTTGGTTAGAGTATCTCGGTGACATCGAGAGGGTCGGTGGTTCGAATCCACTCACGTCTACCACTTTTCATTTAGGAGGTCTCTTATGTTTGAGATAAACATATTTAATACAGCACAAATATTTGATCAAATATTTGCCTTTGCTTGTATCTATTTACTTACGAGTTTGAATGCAAAAATTCGTTTTTATGGTTTTGTAATAGGGTCATTAGGGTTTATCCCTGGCTCTTATCTTTTAATTGCTACGGAACTATGGTGGTTATTAGCGGCAACTCCAATATGGGTTTACATTAATTATCGAGGATTAGTAAACAACTGGAGGGAATTTAGAACAGTTAAAGCAAACATTTAAAAATTTTAATTTCCTTATAACTTTCTTCTACTCTATTATTTAATTATGAATAAGTTACTTGAATCTTTTTTAAGATCTGACCATGCTGGAGAGGTTGGCGCTGTTTATATTTATAAAGGCATTCTTACTATTGCTAAAGATCCAGAATTAGTAGAGTTCTCAACTCGTCATTTAGCCACTGAAAAAGAGCATCTTCGAAAGATAGAGGAAGTATTGTCAGCAGATAAACGTAGCAAGTTAGTTGGCTTGTGGAAAATAGCTGGATTTTTATTGGGATTTTTACCTGCTTTAGTTAGTTCAAAAATTGTCTTTGCAACCATAGAAGCAGTAGAAGCTTTTGTCGAGGAACATTACGAAGATCAATTGAAGTATTTAAGAGCTCAACCTAATCCTGACACGTCTCTAATTGATCTTTTACAGTCCTGCCAAGACGATGAGATTGAACACAAACTTGAATCTGGGCATAAAAAACAACTTACTCCTGGGTTCTTTTTAAAAATTTGGATCAAAATAGTTGGAGGTGGATCAGCTTTTGCCGTGAAAGTTGCAAAAGTTATATAGGCCCAATGAGCTTTCATGAGCTTGTCGAAAAAGATATTACCTGTCCATTTTGCTGGGAATTAATTCCAGTTTTAGTAGATCCTAGCGAGTCACAAACTTATACCGAAGATTGTTCAGTTTGCTGTCATCCTATCCTTATTAAAACTGAAATTTTTGGTGAGGACATTTCAATTTTAGCGACGCAGGAAGACGAAGGGTTTTAGTTATCTTTTAGTTGCAATCTAAGACATTTTAAATATACTGTATATATATACAGTAAAAATAATTTAGATGAATGTTAAAAATTTAGGCCATCTTGCCGATGTAAATAAAAGCTCAATTAAACTTCCAATCTTCACTGAAAAAGTAAAAGTTGGTTGGCCAAGTCCAGCAGATGATTATGTAGAACGTCCAATAGATTTAAATGAATATTTGGTTAGCAATGCAGCGGCTACTTATTTAGTCAGAGCTAGCGGTGATTCAATGATTAATGCAGGTATAAATGATGGCGCTATATTGGTAGTAGATAGAAGCGTGGAGCCTCAACATGGCAAAATAGTAATCGCCTCAGTCAATGGCTCTTATGCATGTAAAAAATTACAATTATTTCCGGAACCTTTCTTGCTTTCTGAAAATATTAAATACCCACCTATAAAAATAGAAGAAGATGAAGATCTTGAAATTATGGGAGTCGTATTAGCTGCAATAAATCAATTTTAATTAAGCGTGTTTGCTTTAGTTGATTGCAATAGTTTCTATGCTTCTTGTGAGCGTGTATTCAGACCTGATCTAAAAAATAAACCTGTAGTTGTATTATCTAATAATGACGGTTGCGTAGTTGCTCTATCAAAAGAAGCCAAAGGTTTAGGTATTAAAATGTGCGATCCTTGGTTCAAAATAGAAAAAGAATATAAACAAAAAGGGGGAATTGCTTTTTCTTCAAACTATGAGCTCTATGCAGATATTTCATCTAGGATTATGGATATTCTTGAGCAGTTATCTCCGCGTGTAGAAATTTACAGTATTGATGAGGCATTCTTAGATTTATCTGGCGTTAGTAATTGTCTAAGCCTTAATACTTTTGGGAAGGATTGTTTAGATACTATAAAAAAATGGACAGGTATGCCAGTTAGGGTAGGAATTGGTCCTACAAAAACTTTAGCCAAAGTTGCAAGTTACGGAGCTAAGAAATATCCTCAAACTCATGGAGTCGTAGATTTATCTTCAAAAGAAAGACAAATTAAATTGATGAAGTTAATGCCAGTACAGGAGGTATGGGGAGTTGGTAGAAAACTGCACCAACATCTAAGTGGCATAGGCATTAAGAATGCATATGAGTTATCTCAATTAGATCTGAACTTCATCAGAAGTAAATTTAATATAGTTTTAGCTAAAACAGTTAGAGAATTACGAGGAGAAGTCTGTATTGATTTAGAAGAGGAAGCTCCCACGAAAAAACAAATTGTTGTAAGCAGGACCTTTAATAGTCGCGTAACAAATTTAAAAATGCTACACGAGGCCGTAAGTGATTATGCTGCTCGAGCAGCTATAAAATTGAGAAAAGAGAATCAAACCTGCAAAGTACTATCTGTCTTTATTAGAACAAATCCATTTCGAAAACAGGACATACAGCACAGGGAGATTGTTTCGGTGCCTTTTATTCTGCCAACAAACGATTCAAGAGATTTAATAAAAGCAGCAAAGCAAGGTATAGATCAAGTATATAGAAATGATTTTCAATACAACAAAGCAGGAGTAATGCTGAGTGATTTTTACGATGAAGGAGTTTCTCAGTTAGATTTATTCAACAGCCAAGAACGAAAGAATATTGATAAAAAATTAATGCAAATGGTTGATAAAATAAATCGTACTAGTTTAGGACCGATAACTTTTTTAGCTCAAGGAATAAAAAAAGAGTGGTCAATGAAAAGAGAAATGCAGTCTCCCAGATACACGACAAGCTGGAATGATTTGCCTAGGGTTAGTTAGGATTTATTAGAAAACCAGTCGACAGAGGAGGCTGTATCTTCAATTTTATCAGCAACACCCAGGATAAGAGAAAACAGAGCCATTCTAATAAGGAGACCATTATCTGTTTGTCGATATATTGCCAAATTAGGGTTTTGATTTAAATCTTCATCTAGTTCGTTTGCATCTTTTCTTGAATCCCTAGGCAAAGGATGCATGATGACGGTATTGGGTTCACAGTTTTTTGTATAAATCTCTTGATTAAGAGACATGAGACCTTTGTACTTGTTAGCTTCAGAAGCGTTATTAAATCTTTCCTCTTGAATGCGAGTCATATAAAGAATATCGACATCAGCTATTCCTTCCTTAATATCTTGAGTTTCAAGGATAGAAATATTTCTTTTTTTAAATTCATCGACTAAAAAATTAGGTAGTTTTAATTCATTTGGCGAAACTAGTTTTATAGAAATATTTTCATAAAGCATAAGAACCTTACACAGGGAATGAACTGCACGGCCGAATTTTAAATCTCCTATTAGAGCAACACGAGCCGATTCTATATTTTTTTTATGAGACTCTAATTCCTTTTTAATTGTAAAAAGATCAAGTAGAGCTTGACTAGGATGTTCGTTATCGCCATCTCCTCCATTAATGACTGGAACTCTTGATGCTTTAGCAAACTCTGCAACAGAACCAGCCAAAGGGTGACGCATTACAATTACATCGCTATAACCACTTAACACTCTAGAAGTATCATATAAAGATTCTCCTTTAGCCAAAGAAGTAGCTTCTACCTCAGTAGTTTCTCTTACTTCACCTCCAAGCATATTAAATGCACTACCAAAGCTTATTCTAGTTCTGGTGCTAGGTTCAAAAAACATGTTACTTAAAATAGCACCTTGTAAGACTCTGGTAATTTTTTGTCGAGATGCAAAAGGGAAAAGCTGATCAGCAGTTTTAAAAATTAAATCTATATCCTTCCTATCAAACTGATCTATGGAGAGGATATTACTACCTAGAAACTCCATTGGCGTGAATTCTATCACTATCTATCAAAATAAAGATAGATTTAACTATTTAAAAAAAAACAATTTTTCTTGTATTATTTAGAGATGTCACAGGATTGTTTGATTCTAAATGGAGACGGAAGGCCTTTAAGTTACTTTCCTTTATCATCTGTTGATTGGAAAACAGCGGTAAAATTAGTTATTACAAGAAATGTAATAATCATCAAGGAGCATCCAGACTGGACAGTAAGATCGCCTTCAACTCATTTTAAAGTTCCAAGTATTGTTATGCTAAGAAAATTTCATAAGTTTTCTAAAAAAGTAAAATTTTCAAGATCAAATGTATTTTTAAGAGATATGTTTACTTGTCAGTATTGCAAAGATGTTTTTGAAAAAAAAGAATTAACAATAGATCACCTGATACCTAAAAGTAAGGGCGGAATTACTTCCTGGGAAAATGTAACCACTTCCTGCAAGAGCTGTAATTTAAAAAAGGCAGATAATATTCCCAAAGTTCTCCCAAAAGCTGAAAAGCCGTCCTATAGAGAATTAATTCGAGGTCAAGAAATGGTGACTGGAAAAATTATCTCTCCAGAATGGCAAGAATATATTGTTGCTTAATACTCTTCACTCAAATATTTAATAACTATTTTTTCGGTAAGAACTTCAGGCAATATAATCGGCTGCCTATCTTTAGAAGGATAAAAAACATAAAGGGGTATACCACTTCTTCCAAAAGACTCTAAAAGAGAAGAAATCTCATCGTTTCTATTAGTCCAGTCAGCTTTAATGTAAGAAATATTTTTTGAAGTTATAAAGTCTTTGAAGACTTTATTATCTAAAGCAACTTTCTCATTAACTTTACAAGTGATACACCAATCAGCAGTAAAATTTAAAAAAACAGGTCCTTCATTTATTTTTTCATATAATTCATTTGTTGAAAAAAGTTGGTCATCTATTAAGTAGTCATTATTTTTGGGTGTTAAGTAGATAAGGCTCAAAAGAGAAATAATTATCAAAGGATAGTTATATTTGTTATTTACAGAAATAATATTTTTAGAATTGTTTAATAAAATTAAAACTAAAATAATTGATATACCCATAATTACTCTCAATAATTCAGCCTCCGTTATTTGGTTACTCAAAACCCAAATTAGCCAAAGCGCTGTAAGGGCCATAGGAATTGCCATAAATTTTTTGAAACTTTCCATCCACTGCCCTGGTCCCGGTAAAAATTTTAATAGCCCTGGATTGAAACTAAGCAGTAAATAAGGAAAACAAAATCCAAGACCAAGGGATAAAAAGATTAAAAATGAATAAATGCTGGGTTGAATTAAAGCAAAACCTATCGCAGAGCCCATAAATGGAGCTGTGCAAGGTGTTGCAACTAGTACAGCTAAAAATCCAGTACCAAAAGAGCCACTGTAACCATTCGAACTCGATATTAAGTTACCCAAACGAGTAAAAGCAGAACCAAAGGCAAAAGATGAATAGAATAATCCACTCATAAAAATAAATAAATATATTAAAGCAGATACAAAAATAGGCGATTGCAATTGAAAGCCCCAACCAATTTGTTCTCCGTTGCTTCTAATTAAAAGAATTACCATACCAATAACTAGAAAGGTTATTAATGTCCCAGCAGAAAATACTAAACCATGCTTTTTTACTTCTTTAGGACTATCTGATATCTCAAGGAAATTTAAAATTTTTAATGAAATAACAGGAAAAACGCAAGGCATTAAATTTAAGATCAAACCTCCAAAAAATGCAAAAATAATTGCTATAAGTGGAGATAAACTTAAATAGGAGCTCTTTTGAGGTAAAGAAGTTTTAATTTTATAAGAAGAACTAGATGATTCGCCAATAAATTTTAGTAAGCCTGAAACATTAATAAAGTCTTTATCTAAATCAATTTTAGTTAAAGAAATAGATGCGCTATTATCATTTCTTTCGATAATCTGATCTTTTGAATAATCTATTAATCCATATTCGTTAGGAAAGAAAACTATGCTGTCTGTTTTATGAATTTCAGGAAGATCAAATGAAAGAATTAATTTATCTTTCAAATACGTAGCACTAATATTTTTATCAAAGACTTTAGGAATAGTCCTGTCAAACAAATCTTCTATCTCTGCCGAAGAATAAGAAGAAGACTTATTATTAGAAAGGTTGATAGTTATGTTCGCTTCCTGCGGAAGACAAACATCAGCACAGGCTAGCCACTTTGTAAAAAGGGATACTTCATTATTTTTCTTTAAAGTTTCTGACGTAACTAAATTAAAAAAAACTGTTACTTGGTCGTTGTAACCAAAAGTCATTAAGGGCGGATAAGGAATTCTTTCCGGTTGAGGCCAGTACGGACCTTTTATCTGATAACCTTCCGGTAAAGTCCAGTCAAAAGAAGCCTTCTCACCAGAATCACCTGGATTTTTCCAGTACGTATGCCATCCAGAATCTAATCGATATTTAATACCGATCAAATATTCTTTATTAGGTTCTAGCTTCTCATCACCAGAAATAATCTCAACATTGGAATTGGAGGCATAACCAATACTTTCTGAATTGATACATGCAGAAAATAAAAAAAATATTAAAACAAATAAATTTCTAGGAATTGCCATAATTAGAGCTTACCGTTGTTATATCGAAACCCGCTAATTTTGAAGTTTTATTTATTTTTTCGACAGCTGGAGTATTAAATATAATATCTTTATCAGCTGGAGTTATTAACCATGAACCCTTTAGAATTTCTTTTTCTAACTGACCTTTGCTCCAACCCGTATAGCCAAATGAAACTAAGAATTCTTTAGGACCATTATCGTCTAAAATACTTTTGATCAAATTAAAATCAGTTGAAATAGAGAGACTATCATTTATCGATATTAATTCTTCAAATCTATCATCTTTAGTATGAATAATATAAACGGTCATAGGCTCTACTGGTCCTCCTATAACTATTTTCTCTTTATTTAACTTTGCTTCTATGTCTTCGCTGGCTGAAGAAAAAAAATCTTTTAATCTAATTTCAACTGTTCTATTTATAATTATGCCAAAAGATCCCTCTGAATTATTTTCGCATAGATAAATTAAAGTTTTAGAAAAGTAATCTTCATCATTTTCAGCATTACAAAAATATAGAAATTTATCTTTTAAATTATTATTCATTATGCTTATTTATATTAAACTAAAGAATTCTTGTAGAATCCTCTATACAAATGAATGATACATTAACAAATACCGTTTCTACTGACTTATTTAAGCAGCATCAAGAACGAATACATAAGAACAATCTAGTTTCTGAAAAAGAAAATCAGGCTTTAAAAGATTCCATAAAAGAACTTTTAAAAAAGAATAATGCTACTTTGATAGCTCATTATTATGTCGATCATCAAATTCAAGCTTTAGCAGAAGAAGTGAATGGCTGTGTTTCTGATTCTTTAGAGATGGCTAAGTTTGGTAAATTATCAAAATCTAATCTGCTCGTTGTAGCAGGAGTAAAATTCATGGGAGAAACAGCAAAAATTTTGAGTCCAGAGAAAAAAGTTATCATGCCGACTCTTGAAGCTACTTGTTCCTTGGATATTGGTTGTCCAGCTGAAGACTTTAAGAATTTTTGTTCTCAATATCCTGATAGAGAAATAGTTGTTTATGCTAATACCTCTGCAAAAGTTAAAGCTCTAGCGGACTGGGTAGTAACATCTAGTATTGCAGTCGAAGTTATAGAATATTTAGATAGTTTAGATAAAAAAATTATTTGGGGACCTGATAAACATTTAGGTAGCTACCTTCAAACACAAACAGATGCCGATATGGTTTTATGGGATGGATCTTGCATCGTCCATGACGAATTTAAATTTGATGGTTTGCAAAAAATGAAGAAGCTGCATCCTGATGCTGAAGTTTTAGTTCATCCAGAATCGCCCAAAGAAGTAGTAGGTCTTGCCGATATGGTTGGCTCAACCAGTCAAATTCTAAATTCAGCTAAAAACTCTAAATCAAAAAAATTTATTGTTGCAACCGACAAGGGAATCTTTTATCAATTATTAAAAAATAATCCTAATAAAGAATTTTATGAAGCACCAACCGCAGGTAATGGAGCTACGTGCAAAAGTTGCTCTCAGTGTCCTTGGATGGGATTAAATTCTCTTAAAAACTTAGAAGAGGTTCTTAAGAATTTAGATAATGAAATATATGTAGATCCTCAAGTCTCTCTTCAAGCGAATAAATCTTTATCTAGAATGATTAATTTTAAAAGTTAATCATTATGATTGATAAAAAGATTTTAAATACAAGCGTTAAAAATGCTTTAAATGAAGACGATGTGTTTAATGATTTGTCTATTAGAGTTTTAAATAAAAGTGCCTTAAAGAAAGTTGAGGCTAAATTAACAAATAATGAAAATTTAATTATTTCAGGTATTCAGTGGTTTAATCATTCGTTCAAACTCTTAGATAAATCCATAAAGATCAAATGGAACTTTAAAGATGGAGATTACATTCCATCAAATCAGGATTTGTGTGTAGTTTCAGGTAATCCAAAGTCTATTTTAGCTGCCGAAAGAACAGCAATAAATTTTCTTCAATTTATGTCTGGGATTTCCACAAAAACAAATAATTATTTAAAAATATTGAATAATAAAAAAATTAATCTTTTAGATACTAGAAAAACTTTGCCTAATCTACGTTATGAACAAAAATATGCTACGCGAATAGCTGGAATTAAAAATCATAGATTCAATCTTTCAGATGGGTTAATGCTAAAAGATAATCATTTGAAAGTATTAAAAGGAATAGATTCAATTAAATATAAGCATAAAAAATCTAAAACGTACTTTTTTGAAATAGAAGTAAAAAAAATCAGTGAAATTGAACCAGCACTAAATTTGAATCCTGATATTTTAATGTTTGATAATTTTTCTTTAAATCAAATTAAAAAAGGAATAGATATTGTCAATAAAAGAGCAAAGATAGAAGTATCAGGTCTAAAGTCTGAAAAAGATTTAAAGAAGCTTTCAAAACTAAAAATTGACTATATATCAATGGGCGATCTTACTAAAAATATAAAATCTATAGATTTTTCCTTAAATTTAATATGATTTTTTTAAGAAAAATTCTGCTTGGACTTTTTTTAGTATTATTATTTTCTTGTTCGGAAGATCTTGTAATCGATGATAAATATCCTGATAAAAAATATTTAGAAATTAATTTTTGTTCTTATATAAATGATTCTAATGTTTCGAAAATATCAGATAATTTAAATAAATTATCTAAATTAAATGATTCTTATCTTGATAATGACTCTTTACAAACTTTTTATTTAGACCCTTCATTTGAAACTAAAACTTATGATTTTATTTGGCTAAATGATTTTTCATCCAAACAAATTTTTGCAAAATATGAAAATTATTTTAAGAAGAACAAAAGATTTGTTGACTGGGCAAATGACTTTTCAAAAAAAGTTGATTGTTTCTCGGAACAGAAACAATTGTTTCATAGTGTTTATGAAAATAATCCTTACTCTTTTGAAAGGGAAAAATTTTATAAAAATATTAGTTTTTGTAAATTTTTACCAAATATAAATCTTTTTGATTTGAAAATTTTTCTTGAAGAAGATTTTGAATCATCATCCCAATTAAAAATTTTAGTATCAGAATCTGCAACTGATAATTTTGATTTCGTAATGGAAGAAAATTCTTTAAATGAATCTAATTCGGAGCCTATGGCCTCACAAATTGGTTTTTTAGCAAGCTGTAATACAGAAATTTCTGATTCTTTTATTAACGGATTATATTTTGATGTTTATCCAACTTACATTTCTAATTAACTTTTAAATAACATTATTAAACGATTTTTGTTTAATACATCTATAATGAAAAGATGAAATTACATCTTAAAATATTAATTTATATATCCTTTATTTTATTTTCATTTTCTGTAATTGGCGAAAATGAAAGTTATAACTTTTCATCTCTATCTAAATTTCTAAATAAGGAAATATCAAAAGGAAGATATCCAGGTTTTCTTACACTTATAAAAAAGGACGGGAAGGTTATCTATCAGGATGTCTCAGGTTTTAACGATGTTAAAAATAAGACTCCTTTACAACGAGACTCTCTTTTTAGGATTTACTCTATGACCAAACCTGTAACGGGAGTAGCTTTGATGATTGCAGTTGATCAAGGATTGCTAAAACTTTCTGATCCTGTATCAAAATACATACCGGAATTTAAAGATACAAGGGTTCTTTTGAGGGGTAATAAAACAGAAAGTTTAAAGAGGGATATTACCTTGTTAGATTTGGCAACGCATACTTCTGGACTTGCTTATACATTTAGTATTAAAGGAGAACTTCAAGATATTTACTTAAAAGAAAAAATTTTTCCTTACTATGCTCTTGATACATTAGACGACGATATAAAACCTGAAAAACTTTATGAAAATATATGCTCCTTTAGTAAAAAAGTTGCATCTGTGCCTTTGGCTCATCAACCAGGAGAAAAATGGACTTACTCAATAGGAATGGATATTTTGGGATGTGTAATAGAAAAAGCGTCAAATATGACATTTGGAGATTTTTTAAAATCTAATCTCTTTGATCCGCTTAATATGAAAGATACTTTTTTTAAAGTTCCTGAGGAAAAACGACAAAGAATGACGAACTTGTATGCTCATCACAATGCATTTAAGGCATTTAGTATTGAATTACCAGACTATCTGAAAGGAAAAAAACCAAAAATGCACTTAGTCGATTCTCAAGAGAATAGCCTTTATTATAAAGATATTACGGTTGAAGATGGTGGGTCTGGTTTAGTCTCTACAGGTGATGATTATCTAAATTTTGCCGACATGTTATTAAATAAAGGTGTATTTAATGGTAAAAAAATTCTATCTAGCGAATCATATAAAGTTCTTATAAGTAATCAATTAAATGAAAATAATTCTCGGTTTTCAGGTTTTGGTATGGGCATAACTCTGGGAATTGCTCTTGATAGCAGAAAAATTCGTTTAAGGAGAGGGGACAATTCTTTTTTTTGGGGAGGAGCAGCCAAAACAAAATTTTGGGTTGATCCTGAAAATAATTTAACTGTAGTTCATATGACTCAATTAATTGGAACACCTAGAGATTTAACTAATAAAATTGATAAGCTTATTTATAAAGAAATTAAAAATTTTGAAAAATCTAATAAAAAATCAGGATATTAGAAAAAAATTACTAGATCTTCTTTCTAGAAGAGAACACTCTAAATATGAGTTGATATTGAAGTTAAAGAGAAGAGTTGAGTCAGTTGAAAAATTAAAAGAAGAGTTGAATAAACTATCAGAGGAAAAGCTTCAAAGCGATCTAAGATTTTCAGAATCGTATATTCGTTCTAGATATAATTCAGGGTTTGGTCCAACAAGAATCAAATATGATTTATCTTTAAGAAAAGTAAGTGATTCAATAATTATTAATGCATTTGATCAAGCAGATTTAAATTGGACCGAAAAATTAAAGAAAGAAAATACTAAAAAATATGGAGTTGATAAGTCTAAAAATATGCAAGAATTATCTAAAAGAATAAAATTTTTTGTTCAACGAGGCTTTGAAAAAGAAATGATAAGAAAAGTTATAAATTGAGTTATTTAGTTTTAGCTAGAAAATGGAGACCAAAGCTTTTTAGTGAAGTTGTTGGTCAGAATCATGTTGTGCAAGCACTTCAAAACTCGATATTGAATGAAAAAATAAATCAGGCTTATATTTTTAACGGTACCAGAGGAGTAGGTAAGACCTCAATCGCAAGAATTTTAACAAAGGTTCTGAATTGTGAAGATGTTAAAAAAGGTGAGCCATGTGATAAATGTAATCAATGTCTCGCATTAAATGAAAATTCATTAATAGATTTTCAAGAAATTGACGCTGCTTCAAGAAGGTCTAGAGAAGAAACAATGAATTTGCTAGAAACGGTTCCATATTTACCTGCTTCATCGAAGTACAAAGTTTATCTAATAGATGAAGTTCACATGTTAACTAAAGAAAGTTTTAATGCACTTCTAAAAACATTAGAAGAACCACCTCCTCATGTAATTTTCATGTTTGCGACAACAGAAATTGAGAAAGTACCCGCTACAATATTATCGAGATGCTTGCAGTTAAATCTTAGATTAGTTTCTGAGGAAGAAATTATCGATCAACTTTCTAAAATATTTATTCATGAAAATATTAAATTCGATGAAGCATCATTAAAAATAATTTCTAAAGCAGCTTCAGGGAGCATGAGAGATGCACTAACAATTTCAGAAAAAGTTGTGTCTTATTGCAATGAAGATTTAAAAAAAGAAGATGTTCAAAACGTTTTAGGGATCCCTAACGAAGAGAAAGTTTTCAAATTGCTAGACATCCTAAAAGATAAAGACACAACAGCTCTTGTAAATTTTTTTGAAGACTATGATGAAAATGATTCGTGTCAAAATCTTCTTGAATCATTGATGAATGTAATTCAAGAAGTATCTTTGCTTCAATTCAGTAAATCACAAGATTCAAATTTATTAAAATATACTGAAATGACTCCCGAGTACTTGCAGTTAATATTTCAAATAGGGCTTTCTAATAAAATTTACTTTGAAAGTTCATCAGATCCTAAAGGCTTATTATCGATGACTTTAATAAAAATGATTGCATTTTCACCTGAAGAAAAAAAAAATTCTAAAGTAACTAGTTCAAATAATTTTTATAAAGATTCCTCATTTGATTGGAATTTAATTTTAAATGAAATAGATCTTTCTGTTCTTTTGAAGCAGATACTATTCTCTTCTTCAGTAAAAAAAATTGATAATAAAATTATTATTTCGCTCCCTGAAGATAAAATAACTAGAATCAATGAAGAATATAAAAAAGAAATATCTTCTTGTTTTAATAACTATTTCAATCAGATTTTAGAGATTTCTTACGATTCAAACGTAGAGGTAGATAGAACTCCATTATTTATAAAAGATGAACTAAAAATAAAAGAATCAAACGAAGCGGTAGATCTAATATCAAAGGACGAAGGATTCAAAAAAATTACTTCAGAATTAAATACAGATATAAAAAACATAAGCAAGAAATGAAAATTAGTGAAAATATTGAGTCCTTAATCAATGCGTTAAAAGTTTTGCCCGGAGTTGGCCCCAAAACTGCAAAAAGAATGGCTCTAAGTCTTCTTAGTACAAATAAAGAGGGAGCAGAATTAATCTCCTCCTCCATAAAATTAGCTCTAGATACTATAAGACCCTGTGAATCTTGCAGGGTGATAAATGATTTAGAAATTTGTAATATTTGCTCAAGCGATTCTAGAGACAATGATCTTTTGTGCATTGTAGAATCAACCTCGGATTTATTTTCTATTGAAGATACTAGAGAATTTTCAGGAAAATACTTTGTTTTAAATGGTCTTCTTTCTCCAATAGAAAATATAGGCCCAGAAGATTTAAATATCTCTAAATTAATAGAAATTTGCAATCAAAGAAATGTAAAGGAAGTTATAATTGCTCTAAATTCAACTTTAGAAGGAGAAGCAACTAGTTACTACTTATTGGATAAATTAGAAGAATCAGATATTAAGATTTCAAAACTTGCTCAGGGAGTTCCAGCAGGTGGAGATTTAAATTATGTAGATAATAATACCCTCAAACAAGCTTTTTCGTGGCGAAGAGAATTAGAAAAAAATAAATAAAAAGATGGCAATAAAATCAGATAAATGGATAACTAAGATGTGTCAGGAAAATGGAATGATCACTCCCTTTGTGCCATCTCAAATAAAATCAAATAATAAAAATAATAAAAAATTAATATCATTTGGACTTTCTAGTTATGGTTATGATGTCAGGTGTTCAAGAAATTTTAAAATATTTACAAACATTAATTCTGCTACTGTAGATCCAAAAAATTTTGATTCAGATAGCTTTATAGATTTTGAAGGAGATGAATGTATTATTCCTCCAAATTCTTTTGCACTAGCAAGTACAATTGAATTTTTTAAAATTCCTCGAGATGTTTTGACTATATGTCTAGGAAAATCTACTTATGCACGCTGCGGAATCATAGTAAATGTAACTCCTTTGGAGCCAGAATGGGAGGGACACGTAACATTAGAATTTTCTAACACCACAAGTTTGCCAGCAAAGATTTACGCAGAAGAGGGCGTTGCTCAAATGTTATTCTTTCAATCAGATGAAGAATGTGAGACTAGTTACAAAGATAGAGATGGGAAATATCAAGGACAAGAAGGAGTTACTCTCCCAAAGGCTTAGATACTAAATTCCATGTAAGATCTTGAGAGCCAAAATCCTGATAGATTTTATAAGTTTGAAAATTTTTCATTGGATCAAACCACAGCATAAATCCTTTGTCATCATCACGAACTTCACTAAATCTAATTTTATTAACTTCATCTTTTTTATCTAAATCTGTCATAGATTCCATTTTAAAGGTTTTATTTTTTATCAATCCCTTATCTAGATAATTGAAATCAATACTTAAGGGCATCTCACTTTTGAAAAGCGCTAATTTTGATTGAATTTGAAGAGTTAAATTGTCAAAAAACCTACAGTCAATCATAGTTTCGCAGTCAAAAGGAATAAACCCTTTCTTTCTATTATATTCAAAATATATTTCATTTTTTTCGTAATTGACTTCAAATAATTGCTTCTCTCTTCTGAAACCACCAAATGCTCTAGTTTTTCTATAAGCATTTAAAAGAATCACCATATTGTCGACTATCTTGAATGTAGCTTCTTGAGTAACTTGAAAAATAGAATGTTCAATTTTAGAAGACATCTTCCACGTTTCATTGTCAATTTTTTTTAAAGTTTCTTGAGCAGTATTCTTTCCAGATGAATAATCATAGGTATATTCTTCTAACTCAAAAGAATACGCACCATAAGAGACAAAAAGAAATAAACTAAAAAATAAATTCCTTACCTTTTTTATAGAACTTTCCATTTATAAATACTTCCTCATTTTTAAATATAACTTTTCCTAATGCAATTAGACTACAAATTTTAGGTAAAAGTTTATGTTCTATTTCATGAGTCTTAGCTAATAATGAATCGTAGCTATTTATTTCTTTAGTTTTAAATTTAGAAAAGCCAATTATTTTTCCAGTATCTAAGCCTTCGTCCACGAAATGAACTGTAGCCCCATGAAATTTATCTTTATTTTCTATAACTTTAGAATGAGTATCTAATCCTGGGTATTTTGGAAGAATAGAAGGATGCAAATTAATTATTTTTTTTTCATATTTCTTTATAAAATTTTTATTTATGATTCTCATAAAGCCAGCAAGAACAATTAAATCAAAACTCATCTTTTCAATTTCTTTCTCCAATGCTGAATCAAACTCTGATCTTGATTTAAATGAATTATGATCTAGAACAACTGAAGAGATATTATTTATTGATGCTCTCTTTAATCCATGAGCATCTGGATTATTAGAGACAACACAATTTATTTCATAAGGACATTTAGATTCTTTAGTTTTATCTATTAATGACTGTAAATTACTTCCATTTCCAGAAATAAAAACAATTATCTGAAATTTTTTCATTTTAAATTTTAACTAATTGTTACTTTTGCATCGCTTTTTTTACACGATGAATAAGATCCAATTATTTTAAAATTTAATTTTAACTTAGCTAAGGATTTTTTTAATTTCTCTAAGTCATCTTTACTAATTACAATTACCATTCCATTTCCACAATTAAAAGTATCAAGCATATCTTCGTCAGATAAATTTGCTGCTTTTTGTAAAAGAAGAAATAAATTTTTATGAAAATTAAATAAAGAATTTCCATATAGATTTATTTTTAAATTACTTGGAATAATTCTTTTCAAATTCCCAATAAGACCTCCACCTGTAATATGTGCAATGTTTTTTAAATTTACTCTTTTTTGCAATTCTAGAATTTCTTTGACGTAAATTTTTGTAGGAGTTAATAAAATTTGCCCTAAACTTTTCTTGCCTATCTTTGACTTTAAATTTATTTTTTTTCTTTTAATAAGTTCTCTTATTAATGAAAAACCATTTGAATGTAAACCAGACGATTTTAAGGCTATGAGTAAATCTCCGCTTTTAGGAATATTTGTTTTTAGAGCATTTTCTTTCTCAACAATTCCTACACAAAATCCTGCAAGATCATATTTTTCTCTTGGAAATGCATTGGGATGTTCAGCTGTTTCTCCTCCTATTAAAGAACAATTGGCGATTTCACAACCTTTTGCAATGCCTTTTATAATTTCTTTTGTTTTTAGAATATTGATTCTTTCAGTAACTAAATAATCTAGAAAGAAAATAGGTTCGGCTCCACAGGTGATGAGGTCATTTACACACATAGCTACTAGGTCTTGACCTATTGTTGAATGATTGTTCATTAACTCAGCAATTTCTATTTTAGTTCCAACGCCATCAGTTGCACTTACAATTAGAGGTTCTTTGTATTTTGAAGGTATAGATGAGATTGCTGAAAAACCTCCTATACTTTCTTTAACCTCTGGTCTTGAAGTTTTTTTTGCTAAAGGTTTTATAAATTCTACTAATGCGTCTCCTTTTTCAATATCAACACCAGAAGTTTTATAAGAAATTTTATTTTTTTTTGACAAGATGATCCTATAGACGAAATTAAAACAAATTATCTGAATAGCATTATAATTCAATATCTATATGAAACCTTTAATAAAATTTTTTTTAATACTGTTCTTTTTAAGTTCTTTTTCTATCTCGATTCAAGGTTCTTTTCCAAATGAACATTTATTAATTATTGAAGAAGAAAATACGACTACAAATAATGCCTTAAGAAAAGCTCTTAATATTTCATCTATTAGAATTTTGGGTAGTAAAAACGAATTTGATCAGAATAAAAAACTTATTCAAAATTTATTACCTGAAACATACATAAAATCTTATGAGTTTATAAATCAAAATAAAATAAAAATTACAGTTAATGCAAAACTATTGAGAAATGAATTTTTAGACAACAATTTATCGATTTCAATAGAAGATAATATTTCTATAAGCGCGTGGATTTTATGTAAGACTAATTTAAGGTCTAAAAGTGAATACGATTTATTGGCAAAGAAATGTAAAAAGCTTAAAAAAGAAATATCAAATATGGCTTTAGAAAGAGATATTAATTTGATTTATCCAATATTTGATGCAAATGATTTAAATTTTCTTGATATTGAACAAAAAAAAGAGAGATTAGATAACTCTTTTATTAATGATAGATATTTGAGTAATGAATCTTTCTATTGCGAGATTACATTAATGGAGGATAAATGTTTCAAAACTAAAGCTTCAAAAAATAATAAAATAGATTTTTCTAAAACATACTCGATAATTAATATTTTTAATTCAACTGTAGATTCTGCCCAAAAAATCAAAAAAGTTTATTTAAATAAAAATTCTTTCAAACCTATATCTATTAATATTTCTAATATTTCATCAATAGAGGAATATAACCTTGTTTTTCAAGAATTAGAAAATATTATCTTTTTTGACAATCTCTCTTTGAGTTCATTGACTAATGATGACGTTATTTTTTCTAGCAACTTATTGGGAAAAGTTAGCGATATTGAAAAAATATTCAGGACTAAAAAGAATTTTAAGATAAATTCTATAAATTATAAAAAAATATCCATAGAATTTAACCCATTAAAAGATGCTTAAAATAATTCCAAACATATTAACTATATTTAGATTTTTTTTAGTTTATCCAATTGTGTTATTTATCCTGGACAACAATTTTTTGTGGGCAATTCTATTATATATTCTTGCAGCTATAACGGATTTCTTTGATGGATTAATAGCAAGAAAATTTAATTTTGTAAGCGAATTTGGAAAAATTGCCGACCCTATATCTGATAAAACTCTTATCCTGGGAGCATTAATTTCACTTTCTTTAATTGGAGAAATAGATTTATTGATGGCTTTTATTATTTTAGGTAGGGATGTTTTCGTGATCGTTGGCTTTATATTGGCCTCTCTTTTGGTAAAAGATTATGAGGTAAAGCCGCATTTTTCTGGAAAAGTAAATGCTCTTTTTCTAATGACATACTTAGGACTAATAATTATTAATGCTTCTGGATTTAATATCTTTTCTGAAGTAATTTTTATTTTAGAATTATTATTGATTATTACTGTTTTTTTAAGTATTTATCATTATTTAATATATCCAGGAAAAGAAGTTTTTAAACAAATTTTCTAATCTGATGACACAAAAAATTCTTAATTTAAATTTAAATTATAAAATTGAATTTGACGATATTAAAACTTTAAGTTTTTATGAAGATATTAAAAAGAGGGTAGATGACTTTATTTTGTCTGATAATCATTGCGTATTATTTAGAGGCGACGAATTAATAAATTCTTACATATTTCAAGCTTTTTATAACGAAGTAGAAAAAACAATAAAATCTATTTATGTTTCTCTAATTAATAAAAAAAGTTCTGTCTTAAATAATTTAGAGTCATTTGATTTTATTTTTATCGAGTCATTCAATGATTGTTATGACGACAAATATTCCGAAATAGATTTATTTAATCTCTACAATTCATCTAAATCTAATGGAGCTAAGTTAATTCTTAGAGAAAATTCTCTCATTCAGAAGAAAATTTCTTTACCTGATTTAAAATCTAGAATTGATTCGAATTTTGAGATAATCATCCCAACATTAACTGATTTTGATAAAACAAATATTATTGAAATAGAATTAAAAAAAAGAGGCCTCTCAATTAATAAATTATGTCTAGATTTTATTATGAATCACAGTTCAAGAAATCTTGAATCATTACAAAATCTCGTTAATAAGTTAGATCAATTAACAATGGAAAGGAAAAAAAATATATCTATTCCTCTCATAAAAGAACTCATTTAACAAAGCAATTTAAACAATCTAGTCTGAGATCAATAATTTTTTTGTCTAGTAAAAAGAATTCATCAAAAACAAAGTTTGTTATTTTTGTATCATTAAAAAATAGTCTATAAAAAGACTTCAAACTAAGGAGATTTGTTTCTAGAAAATCAAAGAAGCTTTGCTCAAAATTTAAATATTCAACTTTAATATTCTTGTCACCTACAATATTTTTTAGTCTTTCGATTGCTTCAAACTGAGTACCCAAATTATCAATCAAACCATTTTCTAAGGCTTGCTTACCTGTCCATATTTTGCCATTAGAAATTTCTTTAACTAATTTTTTATTTAGATTTCTTCCATTAGATACAAGTTCTATAAAATCAAGGTAAGCGCTATCTACATAATTCTGTATAAATAGTTTTACATTTTCATCTGGATTAGAAATTATTGAAGGATTGAAGTTTGTTGTACTTATGCCATCAAAATTTATTCCATAATTCGTTAATGCATCTTCAAATGATGGAAGAACAGCAAAGACTCCTATAGAACCAGTAACAGATAATGGTGATGCCCAAATTTCATCAGCATTTGCTGAAATCCAATATCCACCAGAAGCGGCTACATCTGAGATAGATACTATGATGGGTATTCCGGATTTTTTTAAATTCAATATTTCTTGTCTAATCACTTCTGAGGCAAAACCACTTCCTCCAGGAGAATTTATTCTTAGTAATAGGCCTTTAACATCTGGATCATTAGCAATTTTTCTAATTTTTTTGGCAAAGAAATCACTCGCAATTTGGTTTTCTTGAAATGTGCCATCTACAATTTCACCATAAGCATTTAATAAGACAATTTTATCTTTTGACGAGCTAGTCTGTTTTTTAGCTTTATAATAAGTATCTAAAGAGAGAGTGCTTGGATCTCCATCTTCTACGTTCTGATTTATATTACCTAGAGTTAAAAAATAATTGCGTAATTCAACTCGGTTTAAGATTTTATCTACCAAACCATACTTTTTAGCCTTTTCTGCTGCAGATAATGAAGAATCTATTTGATTAAAGTTGTTTATAAATAAATTAATATCTATTTTTAAAGATTTTCTATTTAAATTTATTTCTGAAAGCCAGTTGGCCCAAAGGTCATTTAAAAAGATATTAGATTGATTCTTATCTTCATCTGACATTTTTGCATTAGAGAAAATTTCTGTAGCAGATTTAAAGTCTCCAGCAACATAAGTATTAATATTAATTTTATTCTCTTCTAAGAAATCTTTTAAATAAATTTGATATTTTTTAAATCCTTCCAAATAAACCATACCAAATGGATTTACTATTATTTCATTTGCATAGGAAGCTAATAAATATTGAGATTGAGTTAAAAAATCTCCGTAAGCAATAACTTTCTTTTCTTTTTCTTTTAAAAGATTTATTGATTTCCCTATCTCATATGCTGAAACTGAAGAGATACTTAAATAAGAAAGATCAATAAAGACAACTTCTACAGATTCATCTCTAGAAGCCAGTTCAAGAGCCTCAACTATTTCAAATATATTTAAATTATTCTGCGGACTGAAGTAGGAAGAATTTTTATCAGATATTTCATTTACACTCAGAGTAAGGATTCGTCCCTTTGCATCTACCTTTCCGTTATTTAACAAAGGAAATATAAATAGACCAATGATGATAGTTAGAACGAAAATAAGAAAAAATAAATTTATAATTATTTTTCTAAAAAAATCTAGATTATTTAAAATTGTTGAAAACATGACAAGATATTATCTTAACTTGTATATTAAGAAAATTATGAAATTAAAAAAAATATCTCTTTATATCTTTATATTTTTGTTAATGAGCTGTTCGGATCCAGATTTAGTAACAAATAAAAATAAAAAAATATTCTTAGATGACTTAAAAGGTCAGTGGATAGTAATTAACTATTGGGCAGATTGGTGTCCTCCTTGCATTAAAGAAATACCAGAATTAAATGCGCTTAATGAAAAGCACAAAGATAATTTAAAAGTTTTTTTATACAATTTTGATAGATTAGAAGGAAAGGAATTAGAAGAGCAGCTAATTAAAATAAAAGCTGAGGTACCCTCAATAATCACAGATCCTCAAACAATTTATAATTTTTCGGTACCAGATGCTCTACCTGTAACTTTTATTATAGATAAAGAAGGCAAATTAAGCTCTGTACTTAACGGTCCTCAAACTTTAGAAGGTATAGAAAAAATTCTTAATCTTTAGCTAGAAAAAAAACAGGATTAAGTTTTTCTCCTATAAAAATTACCTCGAAATGTAGATGCGAACCTGTAACTCTTCCTGACTCTCCCATATATCCAATTATTTCTCCTCGCTTTACCATATCGCCTTCTTGGACAACCATTCTATTAAGGTGAGAGTATGATGTTTTTAAACTAAATCCATGATCAATTAGTATATTTTTACCCCTATAAAAAAAATCCCTAGCCAAGACAATCAAACCGGACTCTGCCGCATATATAGGGGTGCCTATAGGGGCAGCAATATCCAAACCTAAATGAGGATTTCTAGGAACATTATTAATAAATCTTTTAACACCAAATTCGCTTGAAATAACTCCAGCAGAAGGATGATGCAAAGGAAAATTTATTATTGAAGTTTCAAAATTAGATAATAATTTAGATTTTAAAATTTCTGATTCTTCTTTAATTTTACTAAGGTTTTCTTTAGAAATTTTATTAAATTTATTATCAATAATTTTTATTCTTGATTCTCTAAAATTTCCTTTTTGAATATTAATTCCTTCTTTTTCATATATTTCTCTTTTTAAAAAAAAAGGAATAGGAGAAACTAATTTTTTTATTTTACCTTCGAAACATGAAATATTTTTCACAAATATAATTTTTTTGTTTTCCTTTAGATCAAAATTTTTTTTTAATAGACCGCCTTGTTTTAAAATAGAGTCCGGAAAATTACATTGCGGATAATATGTAACTGTATTTGCGCATCCATAGAAACAAAAAGTAATTACTATTAAAAGTCTAATCAATTTTAGTTATCTTGGATTCAATTTTTGAATTAGCTACAACCGAAGAGATTATATCTCCTATATTTATGTCTTTAGAATTTCTGATTATTTTTTGAGATGATTTTATTTTTGTTATTGAATAACCACGGGCCAATATTTGCAATGGACTCAAAGCCTCTAGTTCCTTTATTGATCCCTTAAAATTTTCACTTTTAATATTTAAAATATTCTTAATAAAAGTCTTTAAATTTTTCTCTAAAGATAAATTATTATTTTTTAAAGTCTTCACATAATCTGAAGGATTGAGTCTTTTTAGAGAAAGTTTTTCTTTATCTATCAAGAACTGTTTTTCAGAAATGAAAGAATTTAATAAATATTTTAATTTATTATTCATTTCATCCGTCTTCATAAAATCTTCCTTAAGTTTTGTTTTAGGATTTACTAAACTTTTTGAAGTTAATTTAAGAGAATTAGTTAAATTCGAAAGTTTTAATAAAAATTCCTTCTTTAAAAGTGTTTTTTTTGAGTTGAGTTCCTCGAAAATGCCCACATAAAACTCACTTATTATTTCAGCACCAGAAGAGGGAGTAGGCGCTCTTAAGTCACTAACAAAATCACAAATTGTAAAGTCTGTCTCATGGCCAATAGCACTTAAAACAGGAATTTTGAATTCAAATATTCTTCTAGCTAATTTTTCTGAATTAAATGACCACAGGTCCTCTAAAGAGCCTCCTCCTCTAGCAATGATTACAACATCAATCTTATTTTTTTTGTCTAACTGCAATATCTTTTCCAGCGATCTCAACAAATTTATTTCTGAGCCTTCTCCTTGAACTAGGCTGGGTATTAAGTAAACATTAATTAAAGGAGATCTTCTAGATAAAACATTTTTGATGTCTTCTATTACCGCTCCATTAGGAGATGTAATTACTGCTACATTTTTTACAATTCTAGGTATTTCTTTTTTATGTTCAGAGTTGAAAAGACCTTCTTTGGATAATTTATTCTTTAATTCTTCAAAATTCTTTAGTAAAACTCCTTCACCCGCATATTCGATTTGATCTACTTGAAATTGATATGTTCCCCTAGCAACATACATAGAAATGCTACCTTTGAGAATTAAATTATCTCCATCTACTGGTCGTTTATTAATTGTATTATTTCTGTACTTAAACATAACGCATTGAATTTCAGAATTTTCATCTTTAACTTTAAAATACCAATGACCGGAATCATAAGATCTAAAATTTGAAACTTCTCCTGTTACCCATATTGATGAAAAATCTCTTTCTAAAAGTTTTTTTGCAGAAGTATTTAATTCCGTTACAGAAATAATATTTGAATTTTTCTTTTGAACAAATTCTGACATTAATGCAGTATAGCGAATCTATAAAAAAATATGAGTACCAAGAGATTAGATATAGTTCCTATTATTTTAACTTGCATAGGAGGATGCTTAATCGGTTTAGCACCGATCTTTGTTAGATTTAGCGAAGTAGGCCCTTCATTTACTGGTTTTTATAGGTTTTTATTTGCCACAATTTTAATCTTTGCTTATGGATTTTTTACAAAGAAAATAAAATATTTATCATTTAAAGAATTAGCGATTATAAGTATTCCTGGCTTATGTTTTGGTACAGATATTGCTTTGTGGCATTCTTCAATAATTTTTACTTCAATTGCTCATGCAACATTGTTTGTTAATACTGCGCCTCTATATGTTTGTATATTAGGATATTTGTTATTTAAGGATAAGTTGAATAACCTTTTTTTAATCTCTCTATTAATAAGTCTGTTAGGTGTTTATGTATTAGTAAGTAATAACCCAAATTTTTTAGGATCATATCTTTCTTTTGGTGATTTACTGGCTTTGTTAGCTGCATTTTTTTATGCAGGTTATTTGCTATCTATAAACAAACTTTCAGATAAATTTAATACATTTAATTTAATTTTTTATTCATCATTATTTGCCTGTATTCCCTTTGGAGTAGCAAGTCTGTTTGAGCTTGATAATGCAATTCCATATTCAATCTTTGGTTGGTTTAATTTTTTAGGTCAAGCTATTTTTGTTCAGATTTTAGGACAAGGTTTAGTCATTTATGGCCTTTCAAAAATAAGACCTCAACTCTCTTCGTTGCTGTTACTATTCCAGCCGATTACCGCAACAATTTTAGGAGCTTATTTTTTTTCAGAGACACTATTAATTGGGCAACTTATAGGTGTTATTATTCTTTTATTGGGTATTTACCTTGCGGGTCTAAGTGAAAGATTGAGAGAGATTAATGACTGAGAGTTCAATAAGAATAGCAAATTGTAGTGGTTTTTATGGCGATAAATTGTCTATAGCCAGGGACATGATAGAAGGAGGACCAATAGATGTTCTTACCGGCGATTATCTTGCCGAACTAACAATGACAATTCTTTACAATCAAAAATTAAAAAGAGGCGAAGAGCATGGCTATGTAGGTACCTTTTTGAAACAATTCAAAGACATAGCGCAATTAGCCCAAGAAAAAGATATAAAAATTGTTACTAATGCTGGAGGTCTTAATCCTTCTTCTATGGCGGCTTCGGTTGAAGAAATTATTAAAGAATTAAATCTGGATTTAAAGGTTGCCTACATTGAGGGCGATGATTTGATGCCAAGAATCGAAGAGTTATATGCAGGGGGAGAAAAACTAACAAACATAGACAAATCATTGGATTTACAAAGTTATAATAAGAAACCTATTACAGCAAATGCATATCTAGGAGCTTGGGGTATAAAAGAGGCCCTTGATAAAGGAGCAGACGTAGTTATCTGTCCAAGGGTGACAGATGCTGCAGTTGTAATTGGTCCGGCTGCTTGGAAATATAATTGGTCTAGAGATCAATACGATGAACTAGCAGGAGCACTTGCTGCAGGTCATATAATTGAATGTGGAGCTCAAGCAACAGGAGGAAACTATTCCTTTTTTCAAGAAGTCCCAACCTTTGATAATATTGGTTACCCAATTGCCGAGATATATGAAGACGGAAGCTTTGTAGTTACAAAACATGAAAACACAGGGGGCCTTGTTTCTGTTGGTACAGTTACAGCACAATTATTATATGAAATAAGTTCTCCTGCATATTTAAATCCAGATGTAATTAGTCATTTTGATACTTTAGAAATTACACAAGAATCTAAAAATAGAGTTTTGGTTAAAAATAATAGGGGTAGTAGCCCAACAAAAACTCATAAAGCTTGCATTAATTTAGTAGGTGGATATAGAAATGGTATTGAACTTTTGCTCACCGGCTTAGATATCGAAGAAAAATCAAAATTAATTATAGATCAAATTTTTAAATCTTTAGGCGGGCAAGAACAATTTGATAAAGTTGATATTCAGCTACATAGAACCGATAAAGAAAATCCAGAGTCCAATGAAGAAGCTCAGGCCTTTTTAAGAATTGACGTAATGTCATCAAATGCAGACCTTGTCGGGAGACTTTTTAATGCAAAGATAATTGAATTAGCTTTAGCAAATTTTCCAGGTTGGACTGGAAGAAGTGGAGTTGTTCCAAATGGAGCATACATTGAATATTGGCCAGCCTTAGTAGATAGCAAGTATATTAAAGAGCATATCCATATAGATGGCGAGGTGATCGATATTATTCCAACAAGCCAATTAGATTTCGATGAAAAATACTATCAAAAAATTCCTTATGAGAATCCAAAACTTGTAACTAACAAATTTAAAGAAGATTATTTTGGAAAAATTTTTGGAACCAGATCCGGAGATAAAGGTGGTTGTGCCAATTTAGGAGTCTGGTCTAAAACTGAAGAAGCATATTCATTTTTATTTGAATTTCTTACCGTTGATAAGTTAAAGGAACTTTTACCGGATTTAGAGAAATTTGAGATAGATAGATACGAACTACCAAATATCCTTTCTTTAAATTTTTATGTTCATGGAATATTACAGGACGGTGTTTCTTCATCAACCAGAATGGATGGTCAGGCTAAATCTTTAGGCGAGTACTTAAGAGCAAAAAAAATTGATTTTCCAGAACAATTACTTAAATAAATATGACTCAATTAAAACTATCTTTAAAAGGTTTAAATTTTCAAGCAACTAAAATAGACGAAAAAAATAATATTTTAACAATAACTCTTAACCGTCCAGAAAAGAAAAATGCTTTGAATAATGTAATGGTGAATGAAATTTGTTATGCATTGGCCTATGCAAAACAAGAAAGATCAGTAAGGGTTGTAATTATTGCCGCGGAAGGAGATATATTTTGTGCAGGAGCAGATTTAAGACGAGAAAAATCTGTATCAAATGTTCCAAAATTAGAAGGGTCTGATGATATCAGTTTAATGTTAAGACATTTATATAAACCCGTAATTTGTAAAATTCAAGGCTCAGTTTTGGCAGGAGCACTGCTAATGGTTACTAACTCAACTCATGCAATAGCGGTAAAAGAAGCAAAATTCTCTGCACCTGAAATTTTAAGAGGGCTTTGGCCTCATATGGTTATGGCTGGATTATTTAGAGTGATGCCCAAAAGAGCCGGACTTGATTTTGTAATGAGAGGAAAACCCATAGATGCTGCTAAAGCCAAAGAATGGGGTTTAATTAATAATTTTGTAGCAGCAGAAGAATTAGATGAGCACGTGAATAATCTTGCGCAAGAATTATCAGCTCTAGCACCAGGAACAATGCAATTTGGTTTAGAAGCCTATGAAAAACAAGATACAATGGCTTTTGACGATGCACTGCCTTTTCTTCAAAAACAAATAGCCAAAACCTTTGAAGGACCTGATGCTAAAGAAGGTATCGCTGCATTTTTAGAAAAAAGAAAACCTAATTGGGATAAATAAATAAAATATGAAAGTTCTAGCATTGGGCGGAAGCGGTGGAATGGGTAGATTTTCTACGTTTGCAATTTCTTCCTATCCCAATATATCGAAGGTCACAATAGCTGACTTAAACGAAGCTAATGCAATTGACTATGCTAATCGTTTCGATGATAGATTCACTGGAATTGGATTAGATGTATCTGATTCTGTAAATCTTGAAAATGTAATGAGAGACCATGATGTTGTTTTAAATACAACTGGTCCATTCTTCAAATTTGGTGTGCCTATTTTGAAATCCGCTATAAAGTGCAAATGTCATTATTTTGATATTTGTGATGATTGGGAGCCAACAATAGAAATGCTTAACTTAAATGAGGAAGCTTTTAAAAATAACGTTACTGCTATTATTGGTTTAGGAGCAAGCCCAGGAATTAGTAATTTATTAGGTCTAAAAGCTATTAATGAACTTGACTCAGTTGATTCAATTATTACTGGTTGGGATATGAGTAGTGCAAAACCCGAAGATGAATCTTCCCAAGCGGGGACCAATGCAGCAATGGAACATGCCTTGCAACAAATATCTGGAGAAATAAAAGTATATAAGGATGATGCATATAAAATGACCAAGCCATTAGAAAAAATTGATATTCATTATCCTGGACGCGGCAGTTATAACGCATATGTTTTTGGACATCCTGAGGCTGTTACTTTTCCTCACCATTTTAATAATTTAAAGGAATCCTTAAATGCTTGTCATGGGAGTAACCAGAGTAATATTTATATTATTAAAATTTTAAGATGGTTAGTAGATACGAAATTAATAAGTTTTAAACGAGGAGCTGCAATATTGGAATGGTTGGAAAGAAAAATTGGTACACCTTCTATAGAAAAACAGATTAAGGGATTACCAGCAATTTATGGTTTAGCAGCAGGAACCAAAAATCAAAAAAAAGCTACTGTGGCTGTCACTTTATCAGAAGATGAACTTACAAATACTTGGGGAATGGGCGCAATCACCGGATTTCCTCTAGCATTCGGATTGAAGCTATTGTTGGAAAATAAGATAGATCAAAAAGGGGTCTTTGCTCCAGAAGGAGGAGCTATAAATCCTGATGATTTTTTTCCTTTATTGACAGATTATCCTCTTACAGTTTCTAAATCGTGGGAAGATTAATCTAGAACAACTAAAGTCGCTCCATTTTCGACTTGTTCATTTTCTTTAATTAAAACTTCTTTAATTTTACCATTATCAGGTGCCAGCACCTTATGTTCCATCTTCATTGCTTCGAGAATAACCAAAGTATCGCCTTTTTTAATACTTGACCCTTTTTTAACCTTTATTTCCACAACTTTTCCAGGCATAGGTGCAACCAAGCCTCCTTTAACGACTTCTTCTTGAGCAATATTGAATTTTGGTAGAATCTTAAATAATAAATTCCCTTTGTAGGTATGAACTAAGAGCAAATCATCTTCTATGGAAATTTTAGATCTATATCTCGTATTAGATATTTCTACATCTATAAAATCCATAGACCAATCGAAAATTCTAATATTTTCATCAATCTCAGAAATAAAGTCTCCATTTTTAAGCGATCTGTATTTAACTTTTAACTCATCTTCATTATGTAATAGTCTTACTTCTTGATGGGGAAGTCTTCCATTGTTCCATCCAGATTGAATATTTTTTAAAACCATAGCTTCATTTCTATTCTTTCCTTGAATCCACATCGCTCCAACTTTTGCATAGTTAGTAATCTCTTCATGAGTTAGATCTATATCAGATTTTAAATTTACTCTTTCAATAAAATCAGTAGTTGTATCACCATCCAAGTATTCTTTAGATCTCAAAATAGAAACTAAATAATCTCTATTAGTTTTCATGCCTCCAAAGTGGCTATTCTCTAAAGCTAAAGCTAATTTATTAGCTGCTTCAATCCTAGTTTCTCCAAAAGAGATAATTTTAGCTAACATTGGATCAAAGTTAGATGTAATATTTGAGCCGCTCTCTATTCCAACATCCCATCGTACCAAAGGATCATCGGTAGGTTCAAAAGCTATCATTTTACCCGTTACAGGTAAGAAATCATTTCCAGGATCCTCAGCATAAAGTCTGACTTCAATAGATGATCCGAAGAAATCTATATCTATTTGATCGTAGCCTAGTTCTTCGCCAGAGGCTATTCTCAATTGTTCTTTAACTAAATCTATACCTGTTACTTCTTCAGTTACCGGATGCTCCACTTGCAGTCGAGTGTTGACTTCTAAAAACCAAAATTCTTTAGTCTTTTCATCGACTAAAAATTCTACTGTGCCTGCAGATTCATATTTAAGTTTAGAAGCTAATTTAATAGCTGCTTGACCCATTTTTTCACGCATTTCTTCATCAACCATCGGCGATGGAGATTCCTCTACAACCTTTTGGTGTCTTCTTTGAATTGAGCACTCTCTTTCTCCAAGATGAACAATATGCCCATATGAGTCACCCAATATTTGTATCTCTATATGTCTTGATCTAGGAATGTATCTTTCTAAAAACACTCTTTTATCTCCAAAACCGCCTTCTGCTTCTCTCTCGGCGGATTTAATTGCTTCTTTCAAATCTTTAGCTTTATTAACAATACGCATTCCTTTTCCACCACCACCTGCAGCGGCTTTTACTAATATAGGAAATCCAATTGAATTAGCTTTCTTTGGATCTGAAGTCATTGGTAGAGTAGGGACGTTTGCTTTTGTCGCTATTTCTTTTGCAGTTAATTTATCACCCATCTTTTTAATAGCATTTGCAGATGGGCCTACCCATTTAATATTTAATTTTTTGACTTGATTAGCAAAAGCTGCGTTCTCTGACAAAAAACCATACCCAGGATGGATTGCATCGACCTTTGCTTTCAAAGCGATATCTAATATTTCTTTAGAATTCAAATAAGAATCAGAAAGTTTATACGCTTGATCTGCTTCTCTCACATAAGGAGTATCTTTGTCATTTTCAGTATAGATAGCAACGCAGCAAATACCCATATCATGGGCACTAGAAATAATTCTACTAGCAATTTCTCCTCTATTTGAAATGAGAAGTTTTTTGATGGTCATAATCTGAATACTCCAAAGCCTTCCGACCCTTTGACCTCTTTGTTGTTTACTATAGAAAGACACATTCCCAAAATATTTCTGGTGTCTCTAGGATCAATTATCCCATCGTCACTTAAAACGCTAGTAGCTTTCAAAGCTACCGAAGCTTTGTCGTGACCAATTTGCTGATTTTTTACTATCTCTGCATCCGCCTTTTCATCGAATTTAAGTCCTTTTCTTGCGGCTTGACCTCTTCTAACTATAGACATTACACCTGCTATTACTTCACCGCCCATTACTGCAATTTTTGCTGTTGGCCATAAGAAAGTAAAAGAATTCCCAAACTCTCTCCCAGACATTGCATAGGTTCCTGCACCGTAAGAATTTCCAACTATAACAGTCAGATGCGGAACATTTGAATTGGATACTGCATTTAACATTTGAGCGCCTTTTTTTATCGAACCATCCTGCTCGTAATCTTTGCCCACCATAAAACCAGTTATATTTTGTAAGAAAACTAGAGGAATATTTCTTTTATTGCATAATTGAATGAAGTGAGCTGCTTTTTGAGAAGCATCTGGAAATAACATCCCATTGTTTCCAAGAACTCCAACCTGATATCCATGAATAGATATAAACCCACAAATAAGAGTTGGTCCAAATAAAGGCTTGAATTCTTCAAATTGCGATCCGTCTGCGATCCTGCCAATAATTTCTCTAATATCAAAAGGGGTTTTTAGGCTTGGCTCAACTATTCCCAATAAATCTTCTTGGTCATATAGGGGTGGTTTGATATCGAATCTTGGAGAACTGCCTTCTTTGTGCCAGTTTAAATGCGACATTACTTCTCTC
>OCZA010000079.1_pt1 | contig 32327 bp, 30 predicted proteins | sample 1539021 | NCBI WGS metagenome assembly OCZA01 (sample SAMEA2619376, study PRJEB22493) | marine metagenome | biome: marine biome (ENVO:00000447); feature: surface water layer (ENVO:00002042); material: "saline water (ENVO:00002010), including plankton (ENVO:xxxxxxxx)" | depth 5 m | reverse complement strand
TCAACGCTAGGATTGGGGTTGCTAGGATTAACTCTTGTATCTCCTTTAAGAAAAACTATTAGATCATTCTTAAGAAAACCAGGAGAGGGACCTTCTTTGGAGGTTCAAGAAAATGGCTGGTTTGACTGCAAATACCTAGTTGAAAGTGAAGATGGTCAAAAGTCTCTTTATAGGATGTTTGGCAAAGGTGATCCTGGTTATAAAGTCACATCAAAGTTTGTTGCTGAATGCGCATTATCATTGCTTTCAGATCCGGAGGATCTACCAGGCGGCAGTGAGTATGGAGGTGTTCTCACAAGCGCATCAGGCCTTGGGAATATACTAATAGAAAGACTTAAAAACGCCGATATTCACTTCGAAGCACTCTGATATTTCCAAATAGTTAACAATTTAGGTATTATTTTGCTATGAAAGTAGCAATCTATCCTGGCTCATTTGATCCAATTACGGTTGGCCATATGGATATAGTTGAAAGAGCAACTATGCTTTTTGATAAGGTTATTATCAGTGTTGCTGATACAGATATGAAAAATCCACTTTTTTCTTCTGAAGAAAGATTAGACCTAGTGAGTTCGATTTATGCTGATAATGAAAAGATTGAAGTTGTGGCATTTAAAAAGAAACTTACAGTTGATCTAGCAAGAGAAAATAATGCATGTGCCATCATTAGAGGTTTGAGAGCAGTATCTGATTTTGAGCACGAGTTTCAGCTGGCCACAATGAATAGATCGCTTGCCCCAGACATAGAAAGCATTTTCTTAACTCCTAAGGACACACTAATTTATGTATCATCAAGTCTTGTTAAAGAGATTGCTAGCCTAGGTGGAGATATTTCAAAATTTGTTCATGAAAATGTTGAAATGGCTCTAAAAGCGAAACTTAATCATTAGTTCTGGCAGCTCTTACAATAAAAAGTTGATCTTTGATTTTGAATAAATCTAAGAATTTTTTCATTACATACTCTACATTCTTCACTTTCTCGATCATAAACATTTAATTCAATCTTGAAATAACCTTTATTACCATCAGCAGAGTAAAAATCTTTTAGGGTAGTTCCACCCTTAGTTATCGCTTCTTTAATTATTCTTTTTGTATTTTTTACAACTTCTTCGCATTGATTTTTATTCAAGTATTTAATTTTTCTCTTGGGTGAAATACCTGAGCTAAATAATATTTCGCAAGCATAGATATTTCCTATACCCACTACATTCTTTTGATTCATTAAAAAGGCTTTTGTGGATACGCCTGCTTTCTTTATCTTTTTATAGAGATATTCTGCATTAAAGTCATCTTCAAGTGGTTCTGGACCAAGATGCTTTATTAAGAAATGATCTTGAGGATCTTTTGATACATGAAGAGATCCAAATCTTCTAGGGTCATTGAAGATTAATATTTCTTTGCTGAACTCAAAGATAACATGATCATGCTTTCTTGTCTCATTGCTTCCGAGCTTCTGTATTCTAAAAGTTCCCGTCATACCTAGATGAATTATTATTGTCATTTCATCCAGATGTAAAAAAATATATTTTGCTCTCCTTGAAATGGATAATATTTTTACTTCTTTTATTTTATTAATTGCTTTTTCATCTACTGGCCATCGCAAAGATGGATTATTAACAATTACTCGTTGAAGAGTTTTACCCTTGAAAGGGAGGATGGCATTCTTGGTGGTTTCTACTTCAGGAAGTTCAGGCATTAATTGAGATAACCGTTGATCTCATTAATACTTTGAGGACTTAATGTTCCAGCTGCTAATTCAAGATTTAATTCAGAGAGCAGATAGTCATATTTTGCATTTGCAAGATTCTTTTCTGCGGTATAAAGATTCTTCTCGGCTTGAAGAAGATCAACAATATTTCTTGTTCCAACTTCATACCCGACTCTTGTTGCTTCAAGTGCACTATTAGCTGACACAACAGCTTGTTTTTGAGCTTTTAGATTGGCACCAAGCGTAATTACATTTGAGAATCCAGATCTAACTTCTTGAATCACCGTTCTCTGTGCAAAGAGTGTTTCTTCAACAGATCTATTGTACTCTGCATAGGCCTGCCTTCTTCTTGAACTGACAGCTCCACCTTGAGAGATCGGAATTGAAAGGCTAAGGCTATAGTTCTTTCGTTGTGTTTCACTGGGAGCCTGAAATCCTAAATCTTCAAAACCTTCATATGTATATTGGTTAGTATTTGATTCCGATTCTGTTCCAACTATATTAATTTTTGGTAAGTGCTCAGAGGCTGAGCTTCTAGCTGAATCTTGCGATGCATCTCTTCGGAGTACTGATGCTTGAAGTCTATAGTTATTTTTGAGAGCAATATCAACCCATTCTTGTTTAGTTGTAGGGTTAGGATTTTCTGGAACAATATCTGCTTTGAGGGAATCTACAGAGAATATTTCTCTCCCTATTAAAGAATTAAGCTCTTCCCTTGCATTAAAAAGCGCACCCTCGGAACGAATCTTTGCTGCTAAGCTTAAATCATATGCTAATTGAGCTTCTTGAACTTCCGTAATAGCAGAAAGCCCAACTTCAAACCTTTGTTGAATCTGGTCAAGCTGCTTTTTGATTGCTTTTTCTTCTGAAATCGCAGCATTAAGATTATCAATAGCTCTCAAAACACCAAAATATTTTTCTACTGTTCTAATAATTAAATTTTGTTGCGCATAAGCAAAGTCAGCTTCAGAAGCATCTGTAAGTTTCTTTGATCTTTTAAAGTTAAACCAAGAATCAAGTCTAAAAAGAGGTTGAGTTAATCTAGCGGTCACTGAGTTGTTATTGTAAGAACTTTGCAACTCATCAAATTGATAATATTCATTCCAGTTTGTTGACCCACTCAAAGTAACATTTGGAAGAAGTCCTGCTCTTCCTTGAACAACAAACTCTTTACCAGCTAAAAGAGAATATTCTGAAGACTTATATTGAGGATCATTATCAAGAGCTTCGTTATAAATATCCAAGAGATTTTCTGATGCCAAAGGCAAAGAAATAAATGATATTAAAACCAGATTTTTAAACATAACAATAATAATTGGATTGCATTAAACAACCTTTATGCTATCTGTGTCAATATAAAGTGTCAAGTAAACTTTACATTAAGGAATTATTTTCTTTATATTGCTTTAGCTTAGAGTAAAATAGTTGCAACGCTTATAAAGGTATCTAACATTGTCAAAAAAGGCTTACGATTCAAAAGCAATTGAGGTTTTGTCGGGTCTCGATCCCGTCAAAAAAAGACCAGGTATGTATACAGATACCTCCTGTCCAAATCACCTTATTCAAGAAGTGCTAGATAACTCTGTAGATGAAGCTTTATCAGGTTACTGTAAACGCATTAAAGTAAATCTTTACAAGGATAATAGCGTTGAAGTTTCAGACAATGGTAGAGGTATGCCTGTTGATGTTCACCCTGAGCACAAGCTTACAGGCGTTGAATTAATTATGTGTAAGTTACATGCTGGGGCAAAGTTCTCTGGAGAAGACTATGGTTTTTCTGGAGGACTTCATGGAGTTGGAGTCTCTGTAGTAAATGCTTTATCTACCAAACTCAATGTAAAAATTAAACGCGACTCACAAGAGTATGAAATAAATTTTTCTGCCGGAGACAAAGACAATGATTTAAAACCAATTGGCGATGTTGGAGCTACGAATTCAGGAACCTCGATTAGATTTTATCCAGATAAACAATACTTCGAAACATTAAATATAAACAAAAAGAGCTTAAAACATCTATTAAAGGCTAAGGCAGTTCTTTGCCCAGGACTTCAAATAGACTACTTTGATGAAAAAAAGAATGAGAGAATTAAATGGATTTTTGATGAGGGACTAAGCGACTACCTCGATGAGTTTTCAGGCTGCAATGAAACACTTCTTGATGAAACTATTATTCTTTCTAAAACTTCTGATGATCAAGCGTTAGATGTTGCAATTAATTGGACTGAAGAGGCATCAAATAATTTACTTAAAGAAACCTTTGTAAATTTAATTCCAACTGCATTAGGTGGCTCTCATTTAAATGGTTTTAAATCTGGTCTTCTCGAAGCAATAAAAGAATTCTGTGATTACAGGAATTTAATTCCAAAAGGTATAAAAATTAACTCCGATGATATTCTTGCTAATTGTATTTTTGTCATTTCTTCGAAGTTGAAGAACCCTCAGTTTGCTGGTCAAACTAAAGAGAGGCTTGATTCTAAAGATCATATGAGCTTTGTTTCTTCCTCAACGAAAGATTCTCTAAGTATCTGGCTTAATCAACATACAGAAGAGGGCGAAAAAATTGCAGATCTTGCTATTGCTGCCGCTCAAAAGAGGATTAAAAGCGCAACAAAAGTTGATAGAAAGAAAACATTCAAAGGCCCAGCTCTTCCTGGAAAGCTTTCTGACTGTAACTGCAATAACATTGAAGAGAGCGAGTTGTTTTTAGTTGAGGGAGACTCAGCGGGAGGCTCAGCAAAACAAGCCCGAGATAGAAGATTTCAGGCAATCATGCCTTTGAGAGGAAAAATTCTTAATACCTGGGATTTAGAAAGTGCAGATATAATTAAATCTCAAGAAATTAAAGATCTTGCTACTGCAATTGGATCTTTACCCGGAGATGAAGATGTTTCTAACCTAAGATATGGGAAGATTTGTATTCTTGCTGATGCCGATTCAGATGGGCTGCACATAGCGACTTTATTATGTGCATTATTCCTAAGACACTATAAGAATTTAGTAACTTCTGGAAAAATCTTTGTTTCAATGCCTCCGCTATATAGGATTGATGCTGCAAAAGAAGTTTTTTATGCCCTCGATGAAAATGAAAAAGAATCTATCGTTAAAAAAATTAAAAAACAAAACTCCAAAATCAAGATAGATATCCAAAGATTCAAAGGACTTGGGGAAATGAATCCTTCTCAATTACGAGAGACAGTTATGAAACCTGATTCAAGAAGACTGGTTCAACTAACTTTAAGTAGTTCTGATAATGCAAATTCTGTATTTGATTTGCTGCTTTCTAAAAAGAGAGCTCCAGATAGAAAAGAATGGCTTGAAAAGAAAGGTAACTTAGCGGAGATTTAATGACTAAAGAAAATTTAGACAAACAAAGCATTAAAAAATATGCAGAAAATGCATATCTCAATTATTCGATGTATGTCATTTTAGACCGAGCTTTACCTAATATTGGAGATGGACTGAAGCCAGTTCAAAGAAGGATCTTATATGCAATGTCAGAACTTGGACTGAATGCATCATCAAGGTACAAGAAATCTGCAAGAACTGTTGGAGATGTAATAGGTAAATTTCATCCTCATGGCGATAGTGCTGCTTATGAAGCCATGGTTTTAATGGCGCAAGATTTTTCATTCAGATATCCATTTGTAGATGGCCAAGGAAATTGGGGATCGCAAGATGATCCTAAATCTTTCGCAGCAATGAGATACACGGAATCAAAACTAACAAAATTTTCAGATCTTCTAATAGATGAGTTAAAACAAGGAACAGTAGATTGGCAGCCAAATTTTGATGGATCACTTCTTGAACCAATTATCTTTCCAGCAAAAATACCATCCATTTTACTCAATGGAACTACAGGTATAGCTGTTGGAATGGCTACAGATATCCCATCACATAATATGACAGAGGTAATTGATGCAACTATTCATGTTTTAGAAAATCCAAAGACTTCTGTTGATCAGATTCTTAAATATATAAAGGGGCCAGATTTTTCTAACAAAGCTCCAATTGTTGCATCTCCAGAAGAGTTAAACGAAATGTATAGCACTGGAAGAGGTGCTTTCAAAATGAAGTGTGCTTGGAAAAAAGAAGGTAACGACATAATTGTAACTGACCTTCCACATCAAACGTCTGGTTCAAAAGTTTTAGAGCAAATCTCCAATCAAATGATAAATAAAAAACTCCCAATGATTGTTGACCTAAGAGATGAGGGCGATCATGAGGAACCAACAAGGTTAGTAATAAGCTTAAAATCAAATCGAGTTAATGCAGAGGATCTTATGAATCATTTATATGCATCAACAGACTTGCAGAAAAATTATAGGGGTAACTTTAATTTAATTTCTTTAAAGGGGTCACCTAAGGTTTATTCAATAAAAGATCTTCTAAGCGACTGGGTAGCATTTAGAAAAACAACAGTAATTAGAAAACTCGAACATAGACTCGATCAAGTAGATGATAGATTACATATATTAGAGGGTTTATTAATTGTTTATCTTGACCTAGATAAAGTTATTAAGATCATTAGACAGTCAGATGAGCCCAAAAAAGAACTCACTAAAAAATTTAAAATATCTGATATACAAGCTAATGCAATATTAGAGATAAAGCTTAGACAGCTTGCAAAACTTGAACAAATTAAACTAGAAGAAGAAAGAGACGCTCTGAAAAAAGAGAAAAAAGAACTTGAAAAGATTCTTAATTCAAAGGCAAGGTTGAAAACTTTTATTAAAAATGAGTTAAAAGAAATAAAAGAAAATTTTGGAGATGATAGGAACTCTCCTATCATTGAATCTTCAAGCGCAAAGATGTTCTCTGAGGAGGACACCATTACATCTGATCCTGTAACAATTGTCCTTTCAAATGCAGGCTGGATTAGAAGTGCCAAAGGTCATGAAATAGATCCATCAACTCTTTCCTATAGAGGAGAGGACAAATTAAAAGACTTTAGCCGAGGAAGAAATAATCAATCCTGTGTATTTATTGATGCCCTAGGAAAAACTTATACATTGCCTGCGCATACACTACCTTCTGCAAGAGGTCTGGGCGAACCTTTAACGGGAAGAGTTACTTCAAGTTCAGGGGTTGAATTTATGAGTGTTGCCATTGGAAAAGGTGAGGATAAGTTTCTAATTGCTAACACCTCTGGATACGGATTCCTCGCAAACTTTGAGGATATGATCTCCAATAAGAAAACAGGTAAAGCCTTTATGAAGGTTCCTGAGGGTGCCGAGATTCTTCCTTGTGAAAAAATTATTCAAGACGATAAATATATAGCCGCTGTTACAAACTTTGGGAAGTTATTAATTTTTAATTTGGATGAGCTGACTATTCTAGCAAAAGGTAAAGGCACTAAAATTATAAATATTCCTAAAAAACAGTTTGTTGAAAAGAAGGAAAGATTAATTATTGTAAAACCATTTAGTGAAGGATCTAAATTAAATATTCAAAGAGACAATGGAAATATTAGAGCGTTTTCATCTAAAGAACTTGAAGGATTTAAACTTGAACGAGCAAAAAGAGGAAGATCTTTACCTCAGGGGTATAAAAGGGTTTTATCGATCACAGTTGAAAGGCCTGAATCTACTTCCAATTAGGAAGCTTTTTCTCAGCAAGGATTAATTTTGGCCTTTCTAGCTTTGGAAGACCATTCTTATAATCTACAGGTCCTTCTCCTTGAATCAAAGGACTAAAATAATCTAAACCCTTCTTAGTTATGCCAAAGCCATCTTTTGTAATAAAGTTTTTTGGTAGTTTTTTTTCTACATTTGCTATTTTAGAAAGTTTTGCGGGAACTATTTCCCAAGAATATTTCGAAGTCTTCTTTCTTTTTATTACTGGCATGACACCATTCATTCCTTTAACTGCATATTTAACTGCATATCTTCCAACTGCCTCAGCATGTTCTAAATCAACTTTTGAAGAAATATGTCTCGCACTTCTTTGAAGATAATCAGCTACTGCCCAATGATTTTTAAGTTTTAGTTTTTGTGAAATAAGATTTGCTAGATAAGGTGCAACTCCACCAAGTTGAGCATGTCCAAAAGCATCTTTTGTATCAGTTTCGGCAAGAAACTTATTTTTATTATTTTTTACTCCCTCTGAAGCTACAACAACGCAGTAACCTAATTTATCGACAGTATCTTTTACTTTTTTCAAGAAAGCAGTTTGATTAAAAGTAATCTCTGGAAGAAGAATTATGTGAGGTGCATCAGACTTATCTTGTTTTGCAAGAGCTGAAGATCCGGCAATCCATCCAGCATGTCTTCCCATTACTTCGAGGATGAAAACTTTTGTAGAGCTCTCCATCATTGATTGAACATCAAGACTTGCTTCTTGAGTCGATATCGCAACATATTTTGCAACTGACCCAAATCCTGGACACGTATCTGTAACTGCTAAATCATTATCAACTGTTTTGGGTATTGCAATACAAGTCAAATCATAGTTAAGAGTTTTACTTATCTGAGATACTTTGTATGCAGTATCTGCAGAATCATTTCCACCATTATAAAAAAAGTAACCAATATCATGAGCTTTAAAAACCTCTATAAGTCTTTTATATTCTTTTGCATTTTCATCTAAGCTTTTAAGTTTGTATCTGCATGATCCAAATACACCACCGGGTCTACAATATAATGAATCAATTAGTTTTTTTGATTCTTTAGAGGTGTCAATTAGGTTCTCGCGCAGTGCTCCAAGAATTCCATTTTTCCCCGCATAAACTTTATTTATTTGATTTGGGAATTTCCTTGCTTCCTGAATTACTGCAGCAGCAGTTGCATTAATAACAGAAGTTACACCACCGGATTGAGCATAAAAAGCATTTTTTTTCATAGCTTAAGTAAAGATTTAACTATGCTAGCAAAAATGTTCTAATTATTAAAAGTATTTATGAAAATTCATATCCTAGGAATCTGCGGAACATTTATGGGAGGGTTGGCTCGAATTTTAATTGAGTCCGGTCATAAGGTTAGTGGATCAGATAACAATTTTTATCCTCCAATGTCAGATCAACTAAGGGAATTAGATATTGAATTAACAAAAGGATTTGAACCATCCTCAATGCCTGAAGCTGATCTGTATGTAATAGGGAATGCACTTTCTCGAGGAAATAAATGTGTTGAAGAAATTTTAAACAAAAACCTTCCTTATAAATCTGGACCCGAGATGCTTGGTGAAATCATCAAGGATAGATTTGTAATAGCTGTTTCTGGGACTCATGGAAAAACAACTACATCCTTCATGATTGCAAAAATATTTAAGTCTATGGGTAAGGATATAGGTTATCTGATAGGAGGCATATCACCTGATTTCTCATTCTCAGCAAAAATAGGTAGTGATGAAATATTCGTAATTGAGGCTGATGAATATGATTCCGCATTTTTTGATAAGAGATCAAAATTTATACATTACTCTCCAAATATTCTTTTGATTAATAATATTGAGTTTGATCACGCAGATATATTTAACGACTTAGATGAGATAAAAAAACAATTCCATCACTTGTTAAAAATTATACCGAGCAGCGGAAAAATCATTTTATTTAACCATGATAAAAATGCATTAGATGTTATCAATGAGGGGTGTTGGGCAAATATTATTGAAATTAATGGTGATTCCAGCTTAGCTAGCTTTGATCCGTCTTCTTCAATGATTAAATTTGACGGGAAATCAGTATGTATAAATGATTTACCTTTTTATGGTTCTCATAACAAACTAAATGCAGCTGCAGCAATCATTTCTGCATCTTCTTATGGAATCAATCTTGATACTGCTTATGACGGGCTGAAAGATTTTAGTGGCGTGCTTCGCAGGCTTGAAGAGAAGGGAACTTTCAAAGGAATAACAATACTAGATGACTTTGCGCATCATCCAACAGCTATAAAATCTACTATTGAAGCAGTTGAAGAAAAATATAGCGGAAAAAAAATACTAAACATCATAGAGCTTGGGTCTAATACAATGTCAGGAGGTTTTCATGGAGAAGAACTATTTTCTATTGATAATTTAGATAGTGAGATTTTATGGCTGGATCATAAATCCATACTTAAGAATAATAAGGGGAATATTTATAATTCTCATGATGATTTGATTCAATCGGCCTCAAAAAATTACTCACATTTTGATATCATTTTAATAATGACCAATAAAAATAGTAAAAATATTTTTGAACCATTAAGAGAAATCATTGAAGCCAATTAATTTACCAATCTTTCCTTTAAAATTAGTTGTTCTCCCAGGAACAATTCAAGGTTTGCAAATCTTTGAACCTCGATATCTAAATATGGTCAAGCAATGTATGTCTAATGCTTCAAATTTTGTTATTTCTTACAAATCAGACAAATTTGATGATTTTGATTTTGGTATTGAGAAGGTCGGAACATCAGTACAGATTGTAGATTTCAATAATTTACCTAATGGATTATTAGGAATAACAGTTATAGCTGAATCAAAAGTTTCTTTAAATAATATAATCCAACTTGAAGATAAATCCTATCTCGGTGAGGTTCTGCCATTAACTGAACCCGAAGTTGACGACCAATCTCTCTTGGCAAAGTATCCAGATCTCATAGAAGTTTTAGTCAAGCTTAAGGAGCATCCAGAAATTAAAACACTGCAACTTAATATTGATTTAGACTCTGCCGACTCAGTGTCTTATCACTTAGGTAACCTAATTCCACTAACAGCGGATGAAAAGCAAACACTACTGACAGCATTTGATGCTGATCAAAGATTTAAAATACTATCAAAGATTCTTGAATCAATCAGAAAGACCTGATTAGATCTTTAGCATTTGTTTTCCTTGATTTTGCCCTGTAAATAATCTATTTAAAGTTTCAGGACAGTTTTCAATTCCCTCTTGGATATCCTCTCGATGTTTAATTTTTCCTTCCATCGCCCATTTAGAGATATCGTCAATTGCTTCACTTGATCGCCCATAGTAATCCAGGACCAAAAACCCCTGCATTTTAGCTCTTTTCACTATTAACATAGTCAGATTTCTTGGTCCTACAGGCATTTGCTCTCCTGTGTAATTTGAGATACTTCCACAACAGATAATTCTTGCATTTATATTAATTAAAAAAAGTACTGACTCTAAAATAGGTCCGCCTACATTATCAAAATAAATATCTATTCCATCCTTAGCTAGCTTAGTTAACTCTTCAGCAACGTTAGAATTTTTATAGTCAATTACATCATCTACTCCACATTCTTTTAACCATGAACATTTTTCATCTCCACCAGCAATTCCAATTACATGACATCCCTTGATTTTTGCAATCTGACAAACCATAGCTCCCGTGGCTCCAGCTGCTCCAGAGACAACAACAGTTTCACCAGGTTGAGGATTGCCAACATCTAGTAAGCCAAAGTAGGCAGTAATTCCCGTTGACCCAAAGATATTTAACATAGTAGGCATGGGTAGAACGTCAGGAACTTTGCGCATTGTCTTTAAGTCATTTACTGAAGGAATGTGATGAGTTTGCCATCCAATCATGCCACTTACTAATTCGCCTTCGGAAAAATTCTCATTTTTTGATTCAACAATCTTTCCAATCCCACCCGATCTAACAACTTCATCAATTTGAACTGGAGGTAAATATCCAGGCAAATCCGTTAACCACATTCTCTGAGTTGGATCAAAAGATAAATATTGATTTTCTATCAGAACTTCTCCGTCCTGAATATCTCTTAGTTCTTCTTTTATAAGCTCAAAATCTTCATTTTTAACAAGACCTCGAGGCCTTTCTTTTAAAACCCATTTTGTATTTGTTACTGACATCCTTACTCCTCCACTAATAAAGCTTTATAAATTAATAAATCGAATAATACACCTTGAGATAGCTCTAACAAAAGAATTATTTGAAGATTATTGGCGGTATGTTTGATTTGATTCTGTACCAATTTATTGTTTTTAAAATCAGGTTTGTTTTAATAATTCTTTTTTCCAACTTAAATTTTCCTGGATAGTCACTTAACATAAGTCCAACCAAAATCGTAAGTAACCCCTGACCAGGAAGAACAAGCATTAAAATACCACCCATAATCAAGCAATAACCAATGATATTCTTTAATGCCAATGTAATTATCCAAAAAACAGGATTCTTATTCTTATAATCAGGTATGCCTCTTTTGTCATTTAAAAAATAGTCATACGGTATTTTTTTTATAAAGTATCCTATTGAAAGAGCACTTATTACCAATATTACAATGGAGCTGATCCCAAGAACAAAGAATATATCAACAAGATTTTCTGACAAATATTTTTGCATAATTAATTAATAATAATTTCTTTTTTTATCATATACTTAATGTATTAAAAGCAAAAACAACTTGGCAAAAACTTCGTTAAAAAAACTCTGCATAAACTCCCTTGAGGAATTAAAAGCTAAAGATATTATATGCATCGATTTGAAGAAGATTTCTTCGTTTGCAGATGAAATGATTATTGCATCAGCTACTTCATCAAGGCATGCAAAAGCACTATCAGATAGAGTTGTTGAAGATCTTAAAAGTAATAATATTTTAGTTTTAGGAGTTGAGGGACAGGATACCTCAGACTGGATCTTAATCGATTGCGAAGATCTAGTAATAAATATAATGAATAATGAAACTCGCGTTTACTATGATTTAGAAACACTATGGGGGTATGAGGATGCCACTTTAAATTCTAATTTATGAGATTAGAAGTTATATCAATATCTAATAAGCTAACTAAATGGGAGGACGAGACTTTAAACTTTTATTTAAAACAGATTTCGTCATTTGCCAATATAACTATAAAAAATATTAAACCTGCTCAAGGAAGAAACTTAAACATAAGAGAAGTTCAAAATAATGAAGAAAAAAATATCTTTAAAAAAATTAAGCCAGACTCATTAATAATTTCCTTTGATAGAAAAGGCAAACAGCTCGATAGTTTACAATTTGCAGATCTTATTCAAAGATTCTTAACCTCGGGAAAGAGCTGTAGCTTAATTATTGGAGGATCTTATGGGTTGAGTGAATCGTTTCTGGAAAAATCAGATCATGTAATTTCATTTTCTGCATTAACTTTTCCTCATAAATTATTTAAGATTTTACTTATAGAGCAGCTCTATAGATCTATAACAATTATAAAAAATAAGTCTTACCACAAATGACAGAAATAAATGAAACCTACAAGGAAAAAACAAGCTTTAATAAAAGACTTGTTTTTCTATTTGTAACTTTTGGCATTCTTGGTGCAGTTTTTTATTATCAGATATTCAATTTACAAATCTCAAATTATTCAGAATACGAAATTGCGGCTAAAAACAATAAAAATGAGGAGATATCAGTTCAGCCCCTAAGAGGAATTATTTTTGATAGAAATGGGGAAATACTAGTAAATAACATACCAACTTTTGACCTGATTACTAAACCTTTTTTTATTGATGATCCAGATGATTTTCTTTTAAGACTCTCTTCTTTTTTAGAAATCGATGAAGATGATAAGAGAGTATTTTTATCACAATTTAAGAAAGCAAAAGCCTTGAATAAAGAATTAACCTTGAAGCAATCTATTTCAGATGAAGACAAGGCAAAATTTCTCGTTAGGAGCCATATGTTTGAAAATGCTTATGTTGGAAAAAGGTATTTACGTAATTATTTATATCCTAAGATCTTCTCACATTCTATTGGTTATGTTGGAAAACCAAATGAAGATGAGCTGGATGAGATTTATGAATTAAAAAGTTTAAATAAGAAGATTAACTTCACTTATACAAATCAATTAATTATTGGTAAAACAGGCTTGGAATTTACTTATGAGGATATTTTAACGGGAGAATTTGGCAATAATCTTAGAGAGGTCGATGCCAGAGGAAGAACATTAGGCGAGAAGATTTCTTCAGCGCCAATAATAGGCAATAATTTATATACTAGCCTTGATTTAAAATCTCACCAAGCAGCACATAAAGCCCTCAATAACAGAAAAGGAGCAGTAGTAGCAATAGATATTAAAGATGGTTCGATAGTTACTCTATTTAGTTCACCAACCTTTCCAACAAATCAATTAGCAAATGGCATCTTGCAAAAAGATTTTGATGAGCTCTTATTAAGTGAGGAAAAACCATTTTTTAATAGAGCGCTAAAAGGGAGATATCCACCTGCCTCAGCAATAAAACCCGCTATTGCAATGTATGGTATTGAAGAGGGATTAATTGATTGGAATTTTTCTATTTTTGATGAAGGTTTTTTTACATTACCAGAGGATGGAAGGATTTATAGAGATTGGAAAGAAGGAGGACATGGCAACACAAATTTATTCAAAGCCATAACCCAAAGTTCAAATACTTATTTTTTTGATTTGGCATATAGATCTGATATTAATCAACTCAATAAGCATCTATTGTCTTTAGGTTTTGGTGATAAAGCATGCATTGATTGTTTTGAAGAAGATAAAGCTTTTGTCCCTGAGCCATCTTGGAAAATGAACAAACACAACTTTGGTTGGTTTAAAGGCGACACTGTGAATATGGGAGTGGGGCAAGGTTATTTAGTCTCAACTCCAGTTCAATTAGCTAAATACGCATACATAATGGCCAATAAGGGTAAATTTTCTGATTTGTCTCTTAAAAAAGATTTAGTTAAGAGTGAAAAAAGCATTGAATTCAATAAATTTTCAAATGATGACTGGTTTAAACTACATGAGTCTATGATTAATGTAATAGAGGGAAATACGGGAACAGCAAGAAGACTAAGAGAAAAAAAGAACTATATTGTCGCAGCTAAAACAGGAACTGCAGAACTAGTATCAGGAGATAATAGAGAGCAATATTCTGAAACAAGACTAGATGATAATTTGAGAGATCATGCCCTTATAATTGCTTTTGGGCCAATGCCAAATCCTAGATATGCTGTTAGCGTTGTGGTTGAAAATGGTGAAAGTGGAGGATCTGTTGCTGGACCAGTTGCAATCTCAGTATTAAATTCTTTAATTCAAGAATGAGATATTTAGACTTTAAAAGATTTTCTATTTATTACGATCCTTATCTAATAATATCTATAACTTTGCTATCTATACTAGGACTTTTCTTTCTTTATAGCGCATCAGATGGGAATGCATCTGTTTTGATTAAACAATCAATCTTTGTTTTTTTTGGCTTAATCATAATGGTCGTGCTTAGCCAACCAGATCCTCAAATTTATTACTCATATTCAGGATTTTTTTTACTCATAAGTATTATATTAGTATTCATTGCAATCTTTTTTGGACCTGAGATTAATGGTGCAAACAGATGGATAAGCTTTGGTTTTATAACGCTTCAACCTTCAGAATTATGTAAGGTTTTTCTACCAATATTTATTGCATCCTATCTTTACGGAGTTAATTTACCCATCAACTTGAAGAATACATTTTTAACAATTTTTTTAATTTTTATAGTTTTTTTTATCGTCTCATCCCAGCCTGATTTAGGAACTGCAATCGTAATACTGCTATCTGGATTATATGTATTGTTTTTAGCTGGCCTAAGTTGGACATTCATTGGTTCTGCACTTGCGATTTTTATAATTTCACTTCCTTTTTTATGGAATAACTTTTTAGAGCCCTTTCAAAGACAAAGAATTGCGACACTATTTAATCCAGATCTTGATCCTTTTGGATCTGCATGGAATATAACACAATCAAAGATTGCCATTGGATCAGGAGGTATTCTTGGGAAAGGCTTTGGAGAAGGAACTCAATCTCATCTATATTTTCTTCCCGAAACCGAGACAGATTTTATATTTGCAGTTATTGCCGAAGAATTTGGTCTAGTTGGCTTAACAATTTTAATGAGTTTATATTTTTTTATTTTTATTAGGTGCTTTTATCTGTCAATTAACGCTAGAGATAGATTTTGCAGACTTGTTATTGGAGGATTATCTTTAGTTTTTATATCAACTTTATTCATAAATATTGGAATGGTGATTGGTCTTTTACCTGTTGTAGGAATGCCATTGCCATTAATTAGCCAAGGAGGTTCTTCTTTAATTTCTTTTTATATTGCATTTGGCATAATAATATCTATGGCATCTCATAAAAAATTGGTACCAAGGTGAAAAAACTTTTTTTTGTTACATTGTTAATTCAATTTAATTTTATTCAATCGGATTATTCACTTCACCCAAGAGCAGATTTTGTTGTTAATGAATTAGTCAGCTCTCATGGTTTTGAAGAGGAGCAAGTCTTGGATGTTTTAAAAAATGCTAAGAAACAACAAACCATTATTGATAGGATTTCAACTCCAGCTGAGTTTACTATTACATGGGATGCATATAGGAATATATTTATTGAAGAAAAAAGAATAAGAAATGGTAAACAATTTATTGAGGACAACCTACTAATTCTTAAAAAAGCTGAAGAAGAGTTTGGCGTTCCAAAAGAAATTATTACTGCGATCTTGGGAGTTGAAACAAGATATGGAAATATTCAAGGAAAGGATAGAGTATTAGATTCACTTACAACATTAGGTTTTGATTATCCCAGAAGAGCAGAGTTTTTTAGAAATGAGTTGATAAAATTTTTCATACTTACTAGAGACAATAATCTTGATATTTATAGTGTGAAAGGTTCTTATGCTGGGGCTATGGGATATGGACAGTTTATTTCATCCTCATACTTGGCATATGCTATTGATTATGATGGAGACAGTTACGCAGACCTTTTTGGTTCTAAAGAAGACGCTATTGGAAGTATTGCAAATTACTTGAGCATTCATGGATGGAATGCAGACGCTGACATAGTCATAAAAATAGATCATAACAATGTTAGAAAGCCCTATAATCTTGATGGTAAGTTTATTCCGGTAAAACTAGAGCAAGGAGAGGATATTTTTTATGAGATTCAAAATGGAGATACGTTATCTCAAATAGCTTTAGATAATGATGTAAGGATTTCAGACTTGATGACATTAAATGATATGAAGAATAAAGATGTATTAATAACGGGAAAAAAGATTAGAATTAATAAAAAAAGCAACACATATTTCATCGGTACAGAAAATTTTGTTGCAATTACAAAATATAATTACAGTCACTTTTATGCAATGGTGGTTTACAATCTAGCAAGGGAGTTAGGATTATGAAAAAATTATTGTTATTACTATTTGGGTTAGTTTCTCTTGAATCTTTCGCTCAGTCATTTATTCCAAATACTCCAACTCTTGACCTAAAAAGTTATATTTTAATAGAGCCTAATACAAATACTGTTATCGCGAGCTTTAACGAAGATGCACCAATTGAGCCTGCAAGCATGACTAAAGTAATGTCCAGCTATGTGATAGCTGACCAAATTGCAAATGATTTTTTAGGCTTAGATGACAGTGTTCTCATTAGTGAAAAAGCATGGAGAATGGAAGGCTCGAAAATGTTTATTGAGCAGGGGAAAAGAGTAAGTGTTCTTGATTTACTCAAAGGAGTTATTATTCAGTCGGGCAATGATGCAACAGTGGCACTAGCTGAATATGTTGGAGGAACAGAGGACGGATTTGTAGATTTGATGAATTCATATGCTGCATCAATGGGCTTATCAAATACTTTATTCCAAAATTCCACAGGGCTTCCGGATGGAAATCATTTTTCAAGCGCTAAAGATTTAGCAACAATGACAAGTTTATTAATAAATAACTTTCCAGAAACATACAGTTTGTACAAAGAAAAATATTACACCTTCAACAATATAAGGCAGCCAAATAGAAACCGACTTCTTTGGAAAGATAATTCTTCTGATGGAGTAAAGACTGGGCATACAGAATCTGCTGGATATTGTCTAATCAGCTCTGCGAAGAGAAATGATATGAGGCTAATAGCTGTTGTGGCAGGTGCAAAGTCTGATAAAGAGCGTTTTAATGATACTCAAAGGTTGCTTGAATATGGCTTTAGATTTTATTCAACCCAGGAAGTAATTAAAAAAGATAATGCTCTTAAAGATGTTGATGTATGGGGCGGTAAAAAGAATCTAGTTTCATTAGGTGCAGAAAACAGTATTAAGCTTACTCTACCAAGAACTTCTTTTAGGAATATTACGATTAGTTATGACTTTCAAAATAATTTAAGAGCTCCCATCAAAGAAGGTCAGGCTCTTGGTACTTTGGTAATTAAAGACGGTGAAAAAACCTTACATACCGAAAATTTGGTTGCTTTAGGTGATGTAGAAGCGAAAGGATTTTTTGGCAGGCTATGGGCAAGTTTCGTATTATGGTTTAGAGGTTTATTCGGCCTAGGCGATGCCTAAATTAGCATCTTACAACGGTAAAGTTGATTCAATAGAAAATATTAAAGTCTCTCCAATGTCGAGAGCATTCCTTTTTTCAGATAGTGTTTATGAAGTTATTTCTTTTTATAAGAATGAGTTTATTGATTTTGAAACACATCTTGATCGTCTGAAGCACAGCCTTAATGAAACTCAAATATCATGCTCAATTGAGGACTGTAAAACTGAAATAGAAAAACTTTTAAGTGAATCCAAATCTGAAGATGGATATATTTATTTCCAAGTCTCAAGGGGAGTTGATTCAAAAAGATCTCACTTCTTTGAAGAAAGTGATTGTGAAAGGTTTGGTTTTGTCGAAGAATTTTCCTTTTTTAATCAGTCACCTTTAAGGGTTATGTTAGTTGATGATATCCGTTGGCAGAGATGTGATATTAAATCAACTTCGCTACTTGGTAATGTCCTACAAATGAATGATGCCAAAAGTATGGGATGCAATGAAATATTAATGCATAAAAATGGTGAGCTTACCGAAGGTGGTGCAAGCAACATCTTTTTTGTTAAAGATAAGACTATTCATACACCAGAATTGTCTTCTAATATTTTACCTGGCATAACTCGACAGCAGGTTATTAAAATAATTAAAGACAAGAAATTAGATTTCCAAGAAGGGTCTTATAGCATCAATGATTTAAATGAGGCTTCTTCAATCTGGTTTACGAGCACTACAAAGGGAATAGTTGGCGTTGAGGAAATAGCTAATCTTGAAACTAAAATTAATCCTGAATGTGAGCTACTTGAGATTTGTAAAGATGCATTTGTAAAAAAGTATTTTAGCTAGCGCAGATTTTTATTATCAGCCTCTCAACTTCCTTCCATGCATCAAGTCTTTTAATTCCCTTAAATGTTTTCTCAATCTCAAAAATATCTTTGCTGAGACTTGATAGACTAGACTCCATTTTTCGCATAAAAGATAAGTAGAGACTAATTTTTGAGTTCCACATTTTTGCATTCTCAAGATATTTTTTTGGCGAAGCGCTTTTCTTTGCCATTAGAGATGTGCTTATTAACTTATCTAAAACCCATATCACTAACGCGAGAGAGTTTGGATCATTTTGTTTAATTTGCCTGAGAATCTTTATTGATCTCTTTTCATTAAAATTCAATAAACAATCTTCGAGTTCATAAGGAGCATGGATTGAGCTATTTATAGAGTTTTCAAGTGAAACTGAATCTATTTCAGCTGAATGTAATATTTTTAGGGTTTCAATATCATTTCTATGTGCAACTAAGTTGCTAGAGTTCAATTCAAATAAATGCTTTGCAACCTTATCTGCACTCGTTTTATCAAGAAAGTTTAGCTTATCTCTTAACCATTTTTTTTCATCCAGTGGCTTTAATTTGGTGCACTCAATGATTTGTACTAATTCTTTATTATCTTTGATCCATTTTGTATTTGAGCTTATGGATTCAGAAATACTATCAATAATAATCTTAATATTGCTCATATTATCTAAATCAATCTTTTCTAATATTTCGGAGAGACCCTTTGGAAACCTTCCTTCGCTATGAACTACCTTAATTATTAACTGTGACCCAAATAAGTCACCTCCAAGATTGTTTTGAATTGCTGATAAAAGACCATCTGATTCATTTGCTTCAAAAATGATTGTTTCATCAAACCCTTGATCAGCAAACTCTTTTGTTAAAAAGTCTTTTACCTCATTCTTTAGTATCATTTCTTTTCCATGAATGAGACTAAGCACAGCGTTTCCTCTTAAATTATTTTTAAAGTTGAGACTACTTATCTTCATGGGCCTTTAAATAAAGAATTATCTTTTTATTTAAATCTTCAATAATTTCAATGCGCATTAATCTTACTAATTCTTTTTGTGCCAAAGGATTGAGGCTTTGAGTATTAAATCTTCTTGTAGAACTAATTTTTTTAGTATGCTCTTCGTCACTAAGAATATTTATCTTAATACTTCCAACAACTTCACTTTCTAGAGAACCCAAATTTTCACCACCATAAAAATCATTTTCTTTAAATTCAAACTCTGCAATGTTTAATTCTTTGGACGATGCCTCATTTTCTTTAATAAAAATATTTAGATTATTTTTTATCTTTTCAGGCACAGATAGATCAAACTTAACTTTACTTACAATAATTTGGGAGTCAGAATTTACTGGACTAAAAGAACATCCAAGGATTGTTATGTTAAGAAAAATTATAGTTGCTAGATTACGAAATTTATTAGCTTTTCTTTTACATAGATACATTTTTTGATTTCCTTATCGCCGAGTAAATCATCCACATTTTTAATAGACTTAGCAACACTTTCGATTTCGTCTTGTTCTAAGCTTGATGATACTTCTATTTTTCCTCTGACTTTTCCATTAATTTGGACTACTAGTTCAAATGAATCAGTGACCATAAGATTTTCATCAAAAGTTGGCCAGCTTTCTTCAATTTCTGAGCTATTTTCAAAAAAGTTATTCCACAAAGCTTCACATATGTGTGGTGCTATGGGATAAAGCATTTGCAGAATTGATGAAATGAATTCATTGAGACAGAATTGATCATTATCAGAGGATATTTCACCTTTTATTTGATCAGGCGTTGAATTTAAAAGCTCCATACAAGCTGCAATTACCGTATTAAAAGCATATCTATTTTCATAATCATCAGTAACTTTTTTGATAGTTAAATGAATTTTTCTTCTAAAATCTTTTAAGCTTTTATCTAGCTCACCTTGCATCTTTGCTTTTTTAAACTTTTTATCATGAGTAAAGCCCCAAAGTTTTTTCAAGAATCTAAAAGCTCCATCTACTGCAGTTTCTGACCATTCTAAACTTTGCTCAGGAGGAGCGGTAAACATCATATAGAGACGAATCGTATCAGCTCCATATTTATCAATATATTGTTGGGGGTCAACCGTATTACCTTTGGATTTTGACATCTTTGATCCGTCCTTAAGAACCATTCCTTGGGTAAGTAATTTTTTAAAAGGCTCGTCACCATCTACTAATCCAATATCTCGCATAGCTTTATGGAAAAACCTAGAGTAAAGAAGATGCAAGATAGCATGCTCAATACCGCCAATGTAAAGATCAACTGGAAGCCAGTATGCTGAATTTTCGTCTAAAGCTTTGTCATTATTATCTGCTGCTGTAAATCTTGCGTAATACCAAGACGAGTCAACAAAAGTATCAAATGTATCAACTTCCCTCGATTCACTGGGACCAATATCAAAAAAATCTTTATTTTGACTGAGTGGTTTTGGTGACTCTCCATCTTTTATTTTAGGCAATTCAACAGGTAGCTCTGTACTCCCTAAAAAAATAGGCTCATCATTTTTATAGACTACTGGAATAGGGCATCCCCAAAATCTTTGTCTACTAACGCCCCAGTCACGTAATCTAAAATTCTCAATGCCTTTACCGATTCTTTCTTTTTCAAGGAAGCTATTAATGTTTAGGATTGCATCTTCCGAAGTCAGACCATCAAATTGCTCCGAGTTGATAAGTTCGCCTTTTTCAGAAGAAGGCACTTCATCAGCTTTTATGACTTGTTTGATATCTATTTTATATTTCAGAGCAAACTCATGATCCCTTTCATCATGAGCTGGAACTCCCATCACTACTCCTGTTCCGTAATCCATTAGAACATAATTGGCAATCCAGACATCAAGATCCATTCCTGTGAAAGGATGCTTAACTTTTAGATTTGTTTTTAAACCTAACTTCTCAGCCTTAGCCATATCTGCTTCAGCCATCTTTGTTTCATTACATTTTTTAATAAAGTCATCTATTTGTATATCTTGATTTGCTAAATTCTGTGAAATTGGATGATTTGGTGATATCGCAAGGTATGTAACTCCATAAATAGTATCAATTCTTGTTGTAAAAGCAGTTAGCTCCTCTCCGCTTGAAAGAGGAAAACTTATTTCTGATCCATAAGATTTACCAATCCAGTTTTTTTGCATTGATTTTACATTTTCAGGCCAATCAAGATGTTCTATGGAAGTAAGAAGCTCATCAGCATAGTCAGTAATTCTTAAAAACCATTGATCAATTTCTTTTAACTCTACAGTTGCTCCTGATCTCCATCCTTTTCCATCTATAACTTGTTCATTCGCAAGCACTGTCTCATCAACTGGATCCCAATTAACTAGAGATTTCTTTCTATAAACTAGACCTTGCTTATGAAGAAGACTAAAAATTTCTTGCTCCCACTTGTAATAGTTTGGATCACAAGTTTTAAGCTCTTTTGACCAGTCATAGCTAAACCCAAGTCTCTTGAGTTGTGACTTCATATTTTCAATGTTTTGTTCAGTCCAACTTTGTGGATCAACTTTATTATGAATAGCTGCGTTTTCAGCAGGTAGACCAAAGGCATCCCAACCCATAGGCTGGAAGACATTGAATCCTCTCATTCTTTTATATCTAGAAATAACGTCGCCAATCGTATAGTTCCGCACATGTCCCATATGAAGTTTTCCAGAGGGATATGGGAACATGGATAAGCAATAATACTTCTCTCTATCATCTGGAGTAGCCTTATATTTGTTTATTTTTTCCCATTCAGACTGAATGCTAGATTCAATTTTTTCTGGATTATATTGTTCTTCAAGCATTTTTTAGGAACTCATTTTCAAGATAGTTGATTGTATGTTGGTTTTTAACGAATTTCTTATCTTTAAGCATTTTTTGATGGAATTGATGAGTTGTTTGTATCCCTTCAATAAAAAACTCATCAAGAGCACTTAACATTCTATTAATTGCTGATTTTCTTGAGCCGGCAAGAGAAATTATTTTTGCCAACATTGAGTCATAGTAGGGTGGAACTTCATAACCATTATAAATGTGTGAATCATATCGGATACCAAATCCTCCAGGAATGTGCATCCTAGTTATCCTTCCAGGATTTGGAATGAAATTAACAGAATCTTCAGCGTTAATTCTGCATTCAATTGCATGCCCTCTGAAATTTATATCACTTTGATTTAAAGTCATTGGCATATCTAATGCTATTCTAAGTTGAGCCTTTACTAAATCAAATCCAGTAATCATTTCTGTTACAGGATGCTCGACCTGAATCCGAGTATTCATTTCTAGGAAATAAAAGCATTCATTTTCATAGAGAAATTCTAGGGTACCAACACCCTCATAATTTAAGTCTTTACAGAGGTTTACGCAGTTTTCTAAAACTTCATCAAGCTTTTCTTTATTTACATCTCTTGCGGGGGCTTCCTCAATTAATTTCTGATGCCTTCTTTGGATTGAGCAATCTCTGGTACCTAAATGTATAGCATTCCCTTTTCCATCTCCAACTACTTGCACCTCAATATGCCTTGGATTTTCAATAAATTTCTCAAAATAAACGATATCATTACCAAATCCATTAAGTGCTTCTCGCTTTGCAATTTGTACTGAATTAATTAGTTCCTTTGAGCTCCTCACAATTTTCATTCCTCTTCCACCACCACCGGCTGTTGCTTTAACAATAAGTGGATATCCTATTTCATCTGCTATTTTTAAAATTTCTTCCTCATTATCAGGAAGCTCTTTATTAAAACCAGGGACTCCATCAATACCATATTTGGTAACGATAGATTTTGCAGTTATTTTGTCTCCCATTTGTCTAATAGTTTCTGAGTTTGGGCCGATAAATTTGAATCCACTAAGATTACATTGCTCAGCAAAAGAGTGATCTTCAGCTAGAAATCCATAACCAGGATATATTGCATCTGATCCTGTAACATCTGCTGCAGATAGAATAGTAGGTGCGTCTAGATAGCTTTTAGTAGGATCAGCAGGGCCGACACAAACTGACTCATCTGAAAACCTCAAACTTTTAAGCTCTTTATCACCTTCAGAATAAATAGATACAGTTCTTAAACCCAGCTCTTTGCATGCCCTTATGGCACGTAAAGAGATTTCTCCTCTATTGGCAATTAGGACTTTTTTTGACATTTATTCTAGGGTGATCAAATCTTGAGAAAATTGAACTGGCTCACCGTCTTCAACCTCAATTGAAACTATTTTTCCGCTAAATTCAGATTTAATTTCATTCATCATTTTCATAGCCTCTACAATGCAAACAATTTGTCCAGCATCAATTACATCTCCTACTTTTACATAAGGATCTTTATCTGGTGCTGGTCTTCTGTAGAAAGTACCAACAATTGGTGATGAAATAGTTTTTGAACTAGAAACTGTATTTTCTTTGGTTTCAGTATTTACAACAGCTTCAACTTTCCTATCTGAAGCTGGCTTCTCAACCACAATATCATTTGAAGATTTTCTAGAAATCCTTACAGCTTCCTCGCCCTCAGTAACCTCAATTTCTGTTAAGTCTGATTCTTGAAGCATTTCGATTAACTTTTTAATTTTTCTTATATCCATACTCATAAAATTTAATTTGAATTAATTGCTTTTTCTAGTGCAAATTCATAACCTTTTGTTCCCATTCCACATACAACACCCTCTGCAATATCTGAAAAATATGATTTATGTCTAAACTCTTCCCTGGCAAATATATTTGAAATATGGATTTCATAAAACGGTATGCCTACACCAATTAGAGCATCTCTTATTGAAATACTTGTATGTGTAAATGCACCTGGATTCATAAGAATCTTTGAAACATTATTTTCTTTGGCCATATGAATTTTTTCAACAATCTCATGTTCAGCATTGCTTTGAAAGGAAGCAAAAGAAACATCATTCTCTTTGCAAACTCCAAAGAGTTTTTTCTCAATATCTTCCAAAGTTTCATTCCCATAAATAGAGTTTTCTCTATTACCAAGAAGATTTAAGTTAGGCCCATTTATTAAAAGGATTTCCATCAGTCGATTTTATATGCTTTTTCGGGGAAATTAAAAGATTATTACAGGACTTGTAAAGACGATAACTTGACTTTTATCGGCGTATAACAAAACCTTTTTTCAGCGCATCCCTGAAAGATTACTTCATAACTCATAAGATTTTGTTCATTTTGATCTAACATCTTTAAATCAAGGCTGTCTCTGTATATCACAGTTTCTCCCAGGAATTCGTCTGTGTGCACAACTGGATTGCCGATTAGTTTAAATTTAACCAACTTGTTTTTATTAAGAACCTTTATAGAGTTTTGATATATATAATAAGTTTTTTCTATTTTCCAGTTTAGTAAAAGAGAATCATCAATATCACTGACTTTCATTTTAAAAGCATCTTCGGGATCAAGGATTTCATTACTTAGACCTATTTGATTTAAAGCTAAAATATTATTTGAAAACATGTATATCAACATTGCGTATAATGAGATTAAGGATTTTTTATTGCGCAACAGAACAAAATGAAACATTTTTTTATAAATTTTCTCTTAGATATTTTCTTCATTTTACCTAACTGGATTTTAAAAGCACTAACTCTAAGGAAAGAGATCACACATAAGAATGAGGTATTTGATTATCAATCTATGACATATATCTCTCTAATATCCTGGATTATTACAAAGTTTAGGCTAGCTTTAGATATGGCTGACTTTTCAAATGATATGCGTGAAAAGATGTCTAATTTTCGAATGAAAATTAAAAATAGCAAACTCCCTAAAGAAATTGTTCACAAAGAAGATATCATTATTGATCAAAGGAATAAGTTGGTTCTCAGACAATATTCACTTGACTCACAAATGTCTGATAAAGCTATTTTATTTTTCCATGGGGGCGGTTATGCAATTTCTAACATAGATGTTTATAACCCAGTTGCATCTCTTATGTGCGAAGGGCTGAGTTCTAATATTTTTTCATTAGAGTACAGTCTCTCTCCAGAAAAAAAATTCCCAAAAGCTTTAGAAGAAGCCAACATTGCTTTCGAATGGTTAATGAGTCATGGATATAGCAAAGAGCAAATAATTATTTGTGGAGATAGTGCTGGGGCTCACTTAGCTGCATCGCTATTGCATGATCTAAAAGCTAGAGATAAAGAACTACCTTTTTTGCAAGTTTTAATTTATCCAATGGTATCTCCATCATTAGATTTTCCTTCTCTAGAAAGGCTTGGTGAGAATTTCTTACTGACAAAGGAGCAGATGAAGTGGTTCTGGCATTATTTTAGAGCAGAAGAAGCAAATAATTTAGATCCAAGGTTTGATCTGCTGAAAATTGATAATAATAATAAATTTGATACTAAAACAGTTATAATTACCGCCGGTTTTGATCCACTATGCGATGAAGCAGAAGCATATGCAGCAAAATTGAATGATATGGGCAATAATGTGAAACAGATTCATTATCCAAGTTTGTTTCATGGCTTTATTAACATAACTAGATTAAAAACAGCTAAATTAGCGACAATAGATATTTTAAAAGAAATAAAAAGAAACATATGAGTAATTTATTAGAAGTAAAAAACCTTACCGTTGGTTTTAAGGTAAGAGATTCTATCTTCACAGCTGTAGAAGATGCTTCTTTTGAAATAAATAAAAATGAGACTATGGCACTGGTTGGTGAATCAGGATCTGGAAAGTCAGTCTCAGCAATGTCAATATTACAACTTTTACCAGAGGGTAAAACAATCTTTAGTGATGATTCATCAATTAAATTCCACCATTCTGAAATATTGGAGATGTCTAATAAACAACTTCAATCAATCCGAGGAAAGAAGATATCTATGATCTTTCAGGAGCCAATGACATCCCTTAACCCTTATCACAGAGTAGGAAATCAGATAACTGAATCAATTTTAAACCATGAAAATATTTCAAAAAAAGATGCAGAAAAGAGAGCTAAAGAGTTGATGGAGCTTGTTGAGATTCCAGATCTAGAAAGAAGATATAAATCATACCCTCATGAACTCTCTGGAGGTCAACGCCAAAGAATAATGATTGCAATGTCACTAATCAATGAACCCGAGCTTCTAATTGCTGATGAGCCAACAACAGCCTTGGATGTAACTATTCAAGCTCAAATACTTGATCTAATGAATAGACTTAAAAAGAAGCTTGGAATGTCAATCCTATTCATAACTCATGATTTAGGGCTTGTTGAGAAGTTTAGTGACAGAGTTTGTGTTATGAAAGAAGGGAAGATCGTTGAACAAGGTGTAACAACCGAAATTTTCTCTAATCCAAAACATGAATATACGATTAAGCTCTTAAAATCAGAACCTAAAGAAAAGGATCAGTTGCTTGTATCTGAGGATAATATTCTAGATATTTCAAACCTTAGTGTTTTTTACAAAATACCATCAAAAAGACTATTTAAAACTGATAGGTTTTGTGCGGTTTCTGATATTTCTTTAAAAATTCCAAGAAATTCAACAGTTGGTGTGGTTGGAGAGTCAGGATCTGGTAAATCAACATTAGGAAAAGCGATAATAAATCTTCTAGATTTTGAAGGATCAATTAGATTTAATGGTAAATCAATTAAAGATCTTAGCTCAGCTGAAAAGAAACTATTAAAGAAAGACATTCAAATAGTTTTTCAAGATCCTTATGGATCCCTATCACCAAGAATGACAGTTGGCGAAATCATAGGTGAGGGATTGGATATACATTTTGATTTTTCAAATGAAGAAAAGTTAGAAAAAATATCAAACGTGATGAATGACGTTGGATTAGATGATACCCTCATTTTTAAATATCCACATGAATTTTCTGGCGGTCAAAGGCAAAGAATAGCAATTGCTAGGTCTATAATCTTAAACCCAAAATTCATGATTCTTGATGAACCAACTTCAGCCCTTGATAGATCTATTCAGATTCAAGTAATAGATGTTTTAAAAAGATTGCAAGATAAATATAAATTGACATATTTATTTATTAGCCATGATCTTAAAGTAATTAGGTCTATGTGTGATCAGATTTTTGTTATGAGTGAGGGAAAACTAGTTGAATTCGGTAAAGCTGATGAGGTGTTTGAAAATCCTCAACAGGAATATACTCAAAAACTTTTAAGAGCAGCACTCAAATACTCATCAAATTAAGATGCCAAATAGGAAGTACTCAAAAATATTGCATGATGGTCCTCAACAGGCAGCATCAAGATCAATGCTGCGAGGAGCAGGATTTAAAGATGCAGATTTTCAGAAATCTATTGTTGGGATTGCTTCACTTGGAGCGAGCGTAACACCTTGTAATATGCATCTAAACTCCCTTGCAGAAATTGTTGAAGAATCAGTCAATAATGCAGGATGTAAAGCTGTAACATTCAATACAATTACTGTATCTGATGGGATTTCTATGGGTACAGAGGGTATGAAATATTCTCTTGTTTCGAGAGAAGTAATAGCTGACTCTATAGAGACTGTTGTAGGTTGTTTGGCTTACGATGGAGTAGTAGGTATTGGAGGCTGTGATAAAAATATGCCTGGTATAATTATTGGATTAGCAAGGCTTAATAGGCCATCTTTGTTCATTTATGGCGGCTCTATAAGACCAAGTAATCAAAATACTGATTATGTTAGTGTGTGTGAGAAGACTGGTGAGTTTTCAAAAGGCTCAATCTCTGAAGAAGAATTAATTGCTGTTGAAAAAGTTTCAGTGGTGGGGCCGGGCTCATGCGGAGGAATGTATACAGCAAATACAATGGCTTCAGCAATTGAAGCCCTAGGAATGTCGCTTCCAGGAAGCAGTAGTCAGGATGCAGTTTCTGATGATAAAAAAAATGATTGCATAAATACAGGGAATGCAATTGAGAACCTCTTAGAAAAAGATATTAAACCCTCTGATATTATGACAAAGCAGGCATTTGAGAATGCAATAACCATAGTTATTGCGCTTGGCGGATCAACGAATGCAGTTCTTCATCTCATCGCAATGGCGCATGCTATAAATGTTGATATTAATTTAGATGACTTTACAAGAATAGGCAAAAGAGTTCCTGTAATAGCTGACATTAAACCATTTGGTAAAAATTATATGTCTTCTCTTAACGAGGTGGGTGGAATACAGCCACTCATGAAAATGTTACTTGATGCAGACTTGCTTCATGGCAACTGTTTAACTGTTTCTGGAAGAACCATTTCAGAAAATCTTTCTGAGGTTGAACCATATCCAGAAAATCAGTCAATCATAAGAGACATATCTAATCCTATTAAAAATAGCAGTCATTTACGCATCCTTTACGGCAATTTAGCTCCAGAGGGAGCAGTTGCTAAGATTACAGGAAATGAAGGTCTAAAATTTACTGGAACAGCTAAAGTGTTTGATTCCGAAGAAGACGGAAATGAAGCAATTCAAAAAAATCAAATCAATGAGGGAGATGTAGTTGTTATAAGGTATGAAGGACCAAAGGGAGGTCCAGGCATGAGAGAAATGTTGAAACCTACTTCTGCAATAATGGGACAAGGCCTAGGTGACAAAGTTGCATTTATTACTGATGGAAGATTTTCTGGAGGCACTCATGGCTTTGTTGTTGGACATATTTCTCCAGAAGCATTTGTTGGTGGACCCATCGGAGTCATCAATGATGGCGATGAAATAACAATTGATGCTGAAACAAATTCAATTTCCATAGATATATCTGATGAGGAGCTTCAAAATAGATTAGATAACTTCAAACCAAATAAAGAACTTCCTAAGAAAGGTGTCTTATCAAAATATTCAAAAAGTGTACAATCTGCATCCCTAGGAGCAATAACTGATTAATTTATGATTTCAAGGAAATATCCATCAACTAGATTACGAAGACTAAGGCAGTCAGAGTCTATTATTGACCTAACCAGTGAATGTATGGTGACAAAAAATGATCTAATACAGCCTTTATTCGTTAAAGAAGGTTTGAGTGATAAAGAGCCTATAGAATCAATGCCTGGTATCTTTAGATTTGGTGAAGAGTCTATTTTAAAAGAGATTGAAGAAATTGATCAGCTGGGAATAAAGGCAATAGCTATATTTCCTGTCATAGATCCTTCAAAAAAAGACTCGAGAGGTACTGAAGCTACAAAAAGAGATAATTTTATTTCAAGAGTATTAAGTTCTATAAAAAATAAGTTTCCTGATATGTTAGTCATTGCTGATGTTGCCTTAGATCCCTATACAGATCATGGTCATGATGGAGTCTTTGAGAAAGATAAGATTTTAAACGATCAAACACTAGAGGTTCTCGCAGAGCAATCTCTTGTTCTTGCAGAAGCTGGTGCAGATATTATTGCTCCTTCAGATATGATGGACGGCCGAATAGGATTTATTAGAAGAAAATTAGATGAAAATAATTTTCAAGATAAAATTATTTTGTCATATGCAGCAAAATATAATTCAAAATTCTATGGTCCCTTCAGAGACGCAGTTAATTCAAAAAATAATCTAGGTACTTCTGATAAATCTTCTTATCAGATGAATCCTGCAAATTCACTTGAAGCTCTTAACGAGGTTGCGATGGACATTGAGGAGGGCGCTGATATCGTAATGGTAAAACCAGGTATGCCTTATTTAGATATTATTTCTAAAATTAAAGAAGAATTTAAGGTCCCAACTTTTGCATACCAAGTAAGCGGAGAGTATGCAATGATCATGGAATCAGTTAATAAAGGATGGCTTGATAAAGGTGTTATAATAGAGTCCTTAACAAGCTTCAAAAGAGCTGGAGCAGATGCGGTTCTTACATATTTCGCTAAAGATTTAATAAAGGAATTTAATTTATGAGTAATGTAAAAGAAGTAACAACAGAGACATTTGAGAAAGAAGTGCTGAGTTCAGATGTCCCAGTACTGGTTGATTTTTGGGCTGAATGGTGTGGTCCATGTAAGCAACTTGCACCAAGAGTAGAAGAAGCAGCACAACAGTATGGCGAGCAGATAAAGGTTTGCAAAGTTGATATTGAAGAGCATAGAGATCTTGCTGTTCAATATGGTATTAGGTCTATTCCCTCTTTGTTAATCTTTAAATCAGGCGAAGTTTCTGGTGCTCAAGTAGGTGCTCTGACGCAAGAACAACTAGGAGAATTTATAGATACAGAAATCTAAGTTTTTTTTGCAAAATACAAAAAAAACTTATATTATCAACCCTTCTTAGATATCTTTTTGATATCAATTCAATTTTTTCAGAGGAATTTCCAATATAACTAATGAACTTAAGTGAAGTAAAAACTAAAACGATTACCGAGCTTGTTGAGATAGCTGAAAAGCTAGGTCTTGAAAATGTAGGCAGACTCAAAAAGCAAGATATAATTTTTCAAATTTTAAAAAAACAAGCTGATGATGGAATTGACATATTCGGCGGTGGAGTCCTAGAAATCCTGAATGATGGTTTTGGCTTTTTAAGATCAGCTGAAGGCTCATATTGTGCTGGACCGGATGATATTTATATCTCACCAAGTCAAATAAGAAAGTTCAGTCTTCGAAAGGGTGACGAAATTCAGGGGAAAATAAGACCTCCTAAGGATAAAGAAAAATATACTGCTCTCGTCCAGGTAGAAACAATCAATGATGAAACTCCAGAGGACGCTAAAAAGAAAATACTGTTTGAAAATCTTACTCCATTATTTCCAAATGAAAGATTAGTTCTTGAGCAAGGAAGCGGTTCTAATGAAGATTTATCGGCAAGAATAATAGATTTAATTGCTCCTGTTGGTAAGGGGCAAAGAGGTTTAATAGTTTCTCCTCCTAAAGCTGGTAAGACACTGATGCTGCAGAGCATTGCCCATTCAATTACAAGCAATAATCCTGAAACCAAGTTGATAGTGCTCTTGATTGATGAAAGGCCTGAAGAAGTTACTGAGATGTCAAGAACTGTAAGAGGCCAAGTAATTGCAAGTACTTTTGATGAACCGCCTTCAAGACATGTGCAAGTGGCTGATATGGTCATCGAAAAAGCAAAAAGATTAGTTGAGCATAAGCAAGATGTTGTAATTCTTCTTGATTCTATTACTCGACTTGGAAGAGCTTATAACTCTGTTCAACCTGCTTCAGGAAAGATTTTAAGTGGTGGTGTTGATTCAAATGCTCTTGAAAGACCAAAAAGATTCTTTGGTGCAGCAAGAAATCTTGAAGAAGGAGGAAGTTTAACAATTTTAGCTACAGCCTTGGTAGATACCGGCTCAAAAATGGATGAAGTTATCTATGAAGAGTTTAAAGGTACAGGAAATATGGAAATCCATCTTGAAAGAAAGATTGCTGAAAAGAGAATCTATCCCGCTATCAACGTGAGAAGATCGGGAACAAGAAGAGAAGATCTCTTAACTTCTGAAGAAGAGTTAAGACTTATGTGGGCTGTTAGAAAAGTAACAGATCCTATGGAAGATTCTCAAGGAATAGAATTTTTAATTGATCGACTTAAATCATTTAAAACTAATTCCGAGTTCTTTGATTCCATGAAAAATGGAACTGGAAAGAAGAAAGCTAAGTAATATTTAATATTTCAGACTCAAAGTTATCAGCAAAATAATTTAGCTGAAAGTTCTCAAAGCCCAGTGA
>OCZA010000078.1_pt1 | contig 32531 bp, 29 predicted proteins | sample 1539021 | NCBI WGS metagenome assembly OCZA01 (sample SAMEA2619376, study PRJEB22493) | marine metagenome | biome: marine biome (ENVO:00000447); feature: surface water layer (ENVO:00002042); material: "saline water (ENVO:00002010), including plankton (ENVO:xxxxxxxx)" | depth 5 m | reverse complement strand
AGCATCAATCAATCTGCTTCAGTAAAAATGGATATTAATAAAATTAATAAAAATCCTTTTTTGCAAGAATACGAATCCCAAGAAATTTCAAATCTAATTTTAGATGCAATTAAAGCGCCTGAGACTTCTCTTTCTTTAAAACTCTTTGGAGTGACATCTTCTGAAGATCAAAACTTTGCCATCATTGGTTTGAATGATTCAGACCAAGAAAAGTATTTACCCGGCGATACAATTTTAGATAATGTTTTTCTTGAGTCTATTCATAAAGACTATGTAACTTTAAATAGAGCAGGTGTCTCAGAAAGCCTTTCATTTAATAAAGTAAGTTTAATAACTGGGCTTGATAAAATCATTTCACAAGAGCCTGAAAATATAGCAAAGAAAAATAAAATTTCTGCAGAGTGGCTAGCAAATCAAAATCTTTTAGATGCTATTTCTTTTGTCCCAATTTTTTCAGATGGCACTCTTTCTGGCTTAGAAGTAAATCCTGGAGACAATGAAGAATTCTTTTCTAATTTAGAACTTTTACCAGGAGATATTCTCGTATCTATTAACGGTTTGTTAGTTTCAGATTTAACTGAAAATTATTCCTCAAATTTAGAAACTTTATTTAAAGATCCTAAAGATCTTAATTTAGAAATACTTAGAAATAATGATCCAATTTCTATTGGAATAACAATCAATTAACAAAAAATGTTTTTTAGGAATTACTTTAAATTTTGCGCAACCCTGACGCTTTTATTAGCTCTTTACAGTCATTCGGTCACAATAAATATGAGAGATGCTGATATTAGAGCTTTTATTTCCGATATTTCATCTCTAACTGGTAAGACGTTCATAGTTGATCCTAGAATAAATGCAAAAATTACTATTATTTCTAGAGAAGATTTATCAATCGAAGAAGCATATGAAGTTTTTCTTTCTGTTCTTGCCGTTCATGGATACACAGCTGTAGAGCAAGATAAAGCAACAAAGATAATTCCAGAAATTAATGGCAGGCAATCTTTTAATACATTTTCTACCCGTAATAGTCCTGAAGATAAATTTGTGACTGATGTGATAAAACCAAACTTTGCCTCAGTGAATGCTCTTGTATCAATTTTAAGACCTCTTATGTCGTCTCAAGGACACTTAGCAGTTTATGAGCCAACCAATTCATTAATAATTGCTGATAGAGCAGGAAACGTTAAGAAATTTAGAGCTCTTGTAGGAGAATTAGATAAAACTCCTGGAGAGAAATACGAACTAGTCAGTTTAACTTATGGCTCTTCTAAAGAAGTATCAAACATTTTAGATAAAGTTTTTAATGACAATTCTGGTGGTCAAAATCCTAACCAGTTCACTGCTTACTCAATTGATAGAAGTAATAGTATTTTGCTTGTAGGAGATGAACCAATTGTTGATAGGATGAAAGCCTTGGTTAAAAACTTAGATACAGAACAAACTGGCTCCAATACTTTGAAAGTCAAATATCTCAAATATGCTGACGCCAAATCATTAGAGAAGATTTTAAAAAATTTATCTGAAAACTTATCTTCCAAAGATAGAAGCAATAATAAAATTAAAACTAGCATTGAGTCTCATGAAGGAACAAATTCATTAGTCATTTCTGCTGATCCTGAAATTATGACTTCTATTGAAGATATTATTTCAAGGTTAGATATTAAAAGAGCCCAAGTCTTAGTAGAAGCAATAATTGTAGAAATATCAGATACGCTCGCAAAAGAATTAGGAGTCCAAATTTTATTTTCTGGAGATGGATCAGATACTCCAATAGTTTCTCAAAGGTTTGGAAATCCAACACCCGATTTAACTGCCATTGTTGGCGGGGAGGTTTATAACACAACTAACGGGTCTTCTGCTTCAATCCCTGCGGCAGCTCAATCATTGCTGACTTTGGATGGATTTGCGGCTGGAGTTGGGAAGTATAAAAAAGACCAAAAAAGTTTTGCTGCAATCTTGAATGTGCTTCGTAAGGACACTGATTCTAACGTTCTCTCAACACCATCAATTTTAACAATGGATAATGAACAATCTTCTATCATTGTGGGTCAAGAGATACCAATTACAACAGGCGAATCATTGGGTGCTAATAATGCCAACGCTTTTCGAACGGTCAGTAGAGAAGAGGTTGGGGTAAAACTATTAGTTAAGCCGCAAATCAATGAAGGCAACTCTATTAGACTTGATATAGAACAAGAAGTATCTAGTGTGTTTGGGCCTTTATTAATTGGCGCATCTGAAATTGCGACCAACAAAAGAGAGATTAAAACAGCTGTGATGGTAGAAGATACTGAAATTATTGTTTTAGGTGGATTAATAAGCGATGACATACAAGAGTCTGAGCGGAAAGTTCCTCTTCTTGGCGATATCCCACTTTTAGGAAGATTATTCAAATCCACTACAACTTCAAGATCGAAGAAGAATCTAGTAGTTTTTCTAAAACCTACCATTGTTAGAGATGCAGCCGATATGCAGCTAATAACCAATGAAAAATATAACTTACTTAAAGCGGAGCAACTTTTAAAAACTAAAAGAGGCAGACCAACACCTGACTTGAAAGTTTTAGAAGACTTGATAAACGACAGAGATAAATAGTCATATGAGCAATGAAGACATCAATTTAAGTTATAAATATTGCAAAGATAATCAGGTCTTGTTGGAAAAAGAAGAAAACTTACTTTCAATTAAATGCACTGAAGACACAAAAATTTTTGCAATATCTTATTTACAAAAATATTTCGATTTGCCTTTAAATGTATCGAAAATTTCATTTCAAGATTTTAATAAAGCTTTATCAGAAAGTTTTACGAATAACGCATCTTCTTCTGAAGATTTAATTCAAGGCGTCGATGAAAACATTGATCTTGATTCGCTGGTATCCAACCTACCTAAAACAGAAGATCTATTAGATGACAGCAACGAAGCACCAGTCATACGATTAATCAACGCAATCTTATCTGAGGCAATCAAAGATGGAGCATCAGATATTCATATTGAACCTTACGAAGAAAACTTAGCAATAAGATTTAGAGTAGATGGAATTCTTAAAGAGAAACTAAATCCTAATAGCAGAATAGCACCTCTGTTAAACGCAAGAATAAAAGTGATGTCTAACTTAGATATAGCTGAAAGGAGAGTTCCACAAGATGGAAGAATGTCCTTAAAACTAGGAGAGAAATGGATTGATATAAGAGTATCAACTTTGCCATCCAGCTTTGGAGAAAGGCTGGTTTTGAGATTGCTTGATAAAGCGGATGCAAGCTTAGATTTAAGAGAACTTGGTATGACTGATGAAATGACTAAAGATTATTTAGATCAGCTTAAAAGTACAAGTGGAATAATTCTAGTAACGGGACCGACAGGCTCAGGTAAAACCACAACTCTTTATTCAGGTCTCAATTATTTAAACGATCAAACAAGAAATATCTTAACTGTTGAGGATCCAATTGAGTATGCCTTGGAAGGCATAGGCCAAACCCAAGTGAATAATAAAGTAGGTTTGTCATTTGCAAAGGGTTTGCGAGCCATTTTGAGACAAGATCCAGATGTGGTTATGGTTGGTGAGATAAGAGATAAAGAAACTGCTGAAACGGCAATACAGGCTAGTTTAACCGGGCACTTGGTCTTATCTACAATTCATACAAATGATGCTGTGGGCGCCATAACAAGATTAGTTGATATGGGTGTTGAGCCTTATCTTTTAGCAAGCTCAGTCAAAATGGTAATAGCACAAAGACTTGTTAGAAAAATAGACGATGAGAAAAAACTTTCAGGCAGAATAGGAATTTTTGAAATGATTAAAATTGATAATGATATTAAAAAATTAATAAATGAAAATATTGATGAGGATTCGATTAGAAATAATGCATTTAAAAAATATATATCTTTATCAAAAGATGGAGAAAGCAAGGTAAAAAAAGGGATAACTTCAGATATAGAGTTAAAAAGAGTTCTCAAAGAAGTTGAATAAATATGGCAAGTTTTTCTTATAAAGCTTTAGATCATAAAGGGGAAACTGAAAAAGGCTTTCTTGTAGCTGAGAATATAAACGAAGCCCAAAACGAGCTAAAAAATAGAAAACTAATTCCAATTAAGCTTAAAGAGTCCAAGCAGAGAATTAACTTAAGTTTTTTCTCTTCAATCAGCAACTCAAAATTATCTTTAATCTCTAGGCAACTATCGACCTTAATAAATAGCGGAATACCAGTTGATCAGGCATTAGATTCGGTTTCTGAACAAATAGAACCCCCAAGAATTGGGAATAAGTTGAGACAAGTTTCCTTAAAGGTTAAATCCGGTTACAAACTGTCTGAGTCTCTTGAAGAACATCCGGAATCCTTTGATAGACTTTTTTGCTCTCTTATAAAAGCAGGAGAGTCTTCAGGAGAACTAGGAATAATTTTAGAAAAAACATCAGATTTTTTAGAAAAAAGGGCAAATATGTCTCAAGAAATAACTGGCGCTTTGGTCTATCCTCTAATTTTATTTACTGTAGCTATTGGAATAATTAGTTTATTGCTAGTTTATGTAGTACCAGACGTAGTCTCTCAATTTTCCAGCCTTAATAGAGAGTTACCTCTTCTTACTAAGTCTCTTCTTTTCTTGTCCCAAGTAATGACAAATCCAATTTTTCAAATATTTATAGTTTCATTTTGCTTACTCGCTTATATTCCTTTGAAATATTTTGGAACTAAAAAAGCAAAGTTAAAATTCGATGAGATTTTGTTAAAAATTCCTGTCATAAAAAATTTTCTGTTAGACGCTGATCTGTCTAGATTTACTAGTTCACTTAGTCTTTTAAGATTAGGGAATGTATCTATTTTGAATGCTTTGAAAATTTCCTCAGATACAATTTCGAATTCCTATCTTAGATCTTCGATAATAAAAGCTTCCTCAAGAGTGGGAGAGGGGGAATCTATAGCAAAATCTCTTGAAAGAGTAAACGCTATCCCTCCACTGGTTATTCAAATGATCCAAAATGGAGAAAAATCGGGCAAGCTCGAGGATATGCTATCTAAGTTATCTGATTATTTAGAAACGAGATTTAGAAATTCTACAAAAATTGCTATGAATCTTCTTGAACCATTGGTTATTATAATTTTAGGAGTTTTTGTAGCTCTAATTGTTTTAGCAATTCTTTTACCATTAATACAACTAAATACATTTACAACAACGTTATGAAAAAAAATAAAAACAAAAAAATTAACTTTAAATCTTTAGAAAATGGATTTAGTTTGATAGAAATTTTAGTAGTTTTAATGATTATTGGTATGTTAACTGCGGTAGTAGCTATTAATGTTTTGCCGAGTCAAGACAGAGCAAGAGTTGATAAAGCTAGAGCCGATATAAGAATAATGGAGCAAGCTTTAGAACTTTATAGATTGGATATGTTTTCCTATCCTACTGAACAAGAAGGTTTAAAGGCACTAATTGAAAAGCCTGCAAATAATAGATTTTCAGATAGATACAGACAGGGTGGTTATATAAAAAGATTAGAAGCCGACCCATGGGGCAATGACTATCAATATGAAAGACCAGGGAAGAATAATACATTTGATATCATTTCATTAGGAGCCGATGGCCAAGAAGGCGGCGATGGTCTCGATAGCGATATATCTAATTGGGACTAATTTGAGTGAAAGGTTTCACTTTAATTGAAGTTTTAGTTTCTTTACTAATTTTATCGATGGTGGCCGCAGCAGGGCTATCCAGTATTTCTTTTTCTACTCAAAGCTTTCTAACCTTAAAAGACAATTTCTATAATTCCACAATCGCAGAAAATGTTTTATTACTTTCCTATTACGATGATAATTTTCTCACTAACAATATAAACAGTCAGCAAGAAGTTTTAATGGGTAGCTCCTATATTTGGAAAAGAGATATTAATATTGATAAGTCTCAAAATTCCTTAAGTATATCTGTTGAAGTTAATTCTGAACTTCAATCCAACCCTTACAAACTTGAAATTTTCAAAACAATAAAATGAAACTCAGTAAAGGTTATTCTTTGATAGAAATGTTAGTTGTTCTATTTATTTTTAGTTCTATTGCAATAATTTCTGCCTCATTTCTGTCCTCTTCAGCAAATTCATTTTTTCAAGTAAATTCAAAAACCGACGAACTTAGGGAACTCATAATCGCTACAGAAATAATAAAAGAGGATTTGATTCATATAGTAGACATGTCAACACGGAATGAATTTGGAATAAAGAAAAAATCTTTTTCATTATCAAATGAACTAAAACAATCAGGAAAAATAATAGAGTTTGTAAGGTATTCTTCCAGTGACGGCATAGGAGATTTGGGGTCTCTAAATAAAGTTAAATATGTTTTAGAAAATGGAAGACTAAAGAGGTATGCAAGTAATTTTTTAAACTCTCCATATCTCAACGATCATATAACTTTGATTCGAAACGTCAGTGAAGTAAAAATTGATAATCCAATATCTTTTTCAACTGTAACAAACGATTCAAATCTAATGCCAAAAATCATTTATTTTAAAATAAAAATTAAAGAAGTCTTTTTTAATAAAGTTTTCGTAGTTTCTAATGCTTAACAAAGAATCAAAAATAAATAATGGAGCGGCTCTTTTGCTGACTCTTTTTATCACCAGTATCGTTTCAATTACTGGGTACAGGCTTTTTGATTTAACAATGTTTACATCTGAAATAGAAAAAAGAAATTTAAGCCATCAACAATCTTTTTTAATGTTACTCAGCCTTGAATCTTACACACTTGATTACATGAGCTCAGCTGAAAAAAGAAAATCATTATCTTTAATGACTAATAGATATGATCCATATAGTCCCATAGAGATCCCTTTGGAAAGAGGAAATATAGAGGCCCAAATTGAAGATAAAAGTGATTGTTTTAATTTAAATTTGATTGTTACAAATAATGAAGAATTAAAGACAAAAACAATAAATCAAGATGAACTTCTTTTTTTCAAAAATTTACTATCTAGTTTGGAAATTCCAAGTGATATTATTGAAAGCATTAGTGCATCTTTAATAGATTGGTTAGATGAAGATGATTTTCCTGATACATACAATGGTGCAGAAGATTTTTATTATTCTAATTTGAAAACACCATATCTGACTTCTAATCAGTATATGCAAAATATTTCAGAACTAAGAAAAGTTAAAGGCGTTACAGAAGTTATTTATAAAAAAATAGAGCCGTATATATGCGCACTGCCAACAAATATGAAGTTTATAAATATAAATTCGATTTCACCTCTAAAACCAAAAATACTGGTGGCTTTAAGTGAAAACAAACTTTCAGATCAGGAGGCTATTACAATATTAGAAAATAGACCCCTAAGTGGTTATAAAAACACTGAAGATTTTTTTAATGATGAATTTGTAAATCAATCTCTTTCATCCAATTTTTCAAAAAAGAAATTAAATGCTGAATCGTTTTATTTTAATTTAGAAACACAAATAGAATACGATGAATTCACCTTTATAATGAACTCTAGAATCATTAATGATGGTGAAGATATGAAAATAATTTCGCGAAAAATAGGTAGTTTCTTATGAGTGAAGCAATTTATGTTCTTTATAACTATTTTTCTGAGGAAAAACTTTATTTTTTGGTTAACAACAACGAAACAATAGAATTAAAAGAAAATGAGCTTGAAAAATTTTCAAACGTTAAAAAAAATATTTTTTTAATTTCAGACTTATTTGATTCTTTAGAAGTAGACTTACCTGAAACAAATCTAACTAATCAAAAAAAAGCTATTCCATTTTTAATTCAAGATAGTTTGCTAGATGACGTTAATAATTATTCTTGGCTTTTAAATGCTGATGATGAAATTCTTCTGTTAACTAATAAAGAAAAATTGAACAATCTGATAAATAAGATAGATCTCTATTCAACTTCTTCTTTGAGTCCTATCGAAGCATCTTTTGATAAAGATAATTTGATAATTATTGATGATAAGGTAATTTTATCATTACAAAATCAATGGTATTGGTCTGGCTCGTTAGAAGTTTTTTGTAATCAACTTCCTTTTCTTGAAGAAAAGTTAAAAGATAAAATGATTGAAAGTCATTGTCTGGGTAAAATCCCTGAAGAATTAATTGATAAGAATTTTTTAAAATTTAGTTTATACGAAAATATTCAATCTTTATGGACGGCAAATCTGCCATCTTTAAAACAAGGATTCAATATATTGAAAGGAGAGTTCGAGCCTAAAATAAATTGGGTCCAAAAAATAAAGGATTTAAAATTTTATATTTATTCTGCTGTAGCTATTTATTCTATTTTCTTAGTTTCTAATCTTATTCAAATTAGTTCGTTGTCAATTTTAAATTATCAGTTGAATAATCAACTTTCTGAGGTTTTTAAATCAAAATTTCCTAATGAAACAATTGAAAATGATCTTATTTCACAAGTAAATAACTTAGTAAATCTTGATTCTTATTCGAAGAAAAATTTAGATTCTTTGAGGCTCTTATCTAACGAAATTGCTTTGATGGAAAATTTAAGTCTTATTTCAATTAATTCTGATAGCAACAAAATTACCATAGAAGTAGAAGCAGTAGATTATGACCAATTAGAAGAATTAGTAAAATTAATGTCGACCATGAATATTGACTTATCTATCGGGAGTTCTAGAAGATTAAATAATCTATTAGTAGGAGAGCTAAATGTTAGAACTTTTTAAAAAGATTTCAAACACTAGACTATCAAAGCAAAATCAAATTATTATTGCGGTTCTTGCTCTCTGCTTATTGATATATTTCTTGTCATCATCGTTAATGAATTTGAATAATAATGTCGGTAATTTAAAAAAAGAAAATGCAATAACTATAAGCAGAATAGAGTTCTTAGCTGCTATTGGAGAACAGGAAATATCTTCTAAATCAGCATTCTCGTCAAATTTCGCTTCTTCGGTCAATTCTTCTGCAAAAGTCAACAAATTAAAAATAGATCGGACTTTGCCTTTATCAAATAATGAAATATCGATTTGGATTAATGAATCTAATTTTATTGATTTATTTAACTGGCTTTTAGAAATCAATAATAATGGTGTCGAAATAACAAAGATGAGTATTAGAAGAATTTCTAGAGAAAAAGTAAGCGCACAATTAACGTTTAAATCATAAAAGAAATGAAATATTTTATTTACTTTATCATTTCAAGTTTTTTAATTATTTCGCTAGTCGTTGTTGCTAATTTACCTTTGAGAATTATCAAGCCTGTTATGGCTGAATATTTTCCAGAAATTACTTTTAGTAAAATAGATGGAACTGTTTGGTCTGGAAAAATCTATGATTTGAGTTTTGCTAATGAATATTTAGGAAATTTAAATACCGAAATGGATTTAAGGACTTTAGAATTTTATTTAGATGACAATGAAGTTCTTGTGCAAGGAAAACTAAATATTATTGGCTCAATAATCGAAGAAAAAATAAATTTAAGAGAAACTAATTTTGAAATAGGTTCTAGGAGATTTTTGCAAAGAATACCTTCAATTTCTGCTCTTTCTGGAAATAATTTAAACATGACGTTTGACATAGATGGGTGTTACGAGGCTTCAGGAAACCTATATGCTGACTTAGATAGAAAGGGTCTTCTCAACCAAGCAGTAACAACAAAAATGGAAGTGATCCTGGGTTGTAAAGATAATAAGCTGATAGGAGATTTTTTTAGTACTCCAAATCAAGATGTTTTGAAGGGCAATTTCACTGTTGATAATGAGCTAAACTATGTTTTGGTAGCAAACTCAGCATTAGTTTTATCAAAAATTTCAAAGCTTTTAACTAAACCGCTAAGTCGTGCACCAGATATTAAAATCAAGGGAAATTTATATTCATTTTTTTATGGAGATAGCTAATGTTAATAGGAAAAAATCCACTTAAAGAGCAACCCGATTGGTTTAAAAAGAATATTGAGATAATTCCACTTTCAAATACCGTAGAAGTTGATGATAAAAATATAAAATACTTCATTTGGGGCGATCAATCTTTACCAAAAGTAGTTTTGCTTCATGGATTCAATGCTCATAGTTATTGGTGGTCACACATTGCACCTTTTTTTACCGAAAAATATTGTGTAATTGCCTTGGATTTTAGTGGTATGGGAGAAAGTGATCATAGAGAAGAATATTCTCAAGAAATTTATTCAAAAGAAATAAAAGCTGTATTGGAAGATGCAAAATGTGAAAAACCAATATGTCTAGCCCATAGCATGGGTGGAGCTATTGCAATGTATAGCACATCAATTTTTCCTGATCTTTTTTCAAAAATAATTTTGTTAGATTCTGTTGTAATTTTACCTCCCGAAAAAGCAGAAATGATGAAATCAAGAAGACCAAAAGCAAGAATGGAAATTGCATCTGATTCGATAGAAGCTGCCGTATCAAGATTCAGGTTAATGCCTCCTCAACCTTGTCAACAAGAATACGTACTAGAGCATATTGCAAAAACATCTTATAAAGAAACTGAGCTGGGTTGGATTTTAAAATCAGATCCAAAGATTTCTAATACATATAAATATAATGATTTGCATGACACTCTAATGAACCCTGTAACAGCTTTAGAAATAGTTTACGGCCAGCTAAGCCAAGTTTTTACTTCCGATGTTCTTGAATATATGAAATATGCAGGGCGATTAGAAGATAAAAACATTCATCGATTAGATGGAGCAATGCATCATTTGTTTTTGGATAGACCTATAGAGTTTAAAGACCTGTTACTTAAATTATTGGAAAAATAATTAATGAGCATAAAAGGTTATTGTGATCCTAAATTTTCTAGGGTAGAAGAATATTTTGCAGACTCCATCAATTCAAAATTTGAATTAGGCGCTTCTATTTCAATAGAAATAGAGGGAGAGAGAGTAATTAATTTATGGGGTGGATTTAAAGATGCAAAAAAATCAATGCTTTGGGAAGAAGATACCTTGTGTAATACATTTTCTGTTTCTAAAGCAATGACTACTGCTTGTATTCTAAAATTAATACAAGAAGAAAAAATAGATTTAAATGAAAAAGTCTCTTTCTATTGGCCAGAATATGGATGCAATGGCAAAGAAAATACAACAATTAAAGATTTATTAACTCATAGAGCTGGAATGTTTGCGTTTGAAAAAAACTTTAAAATAAAGAATGAAGAATGGACTGATTGGAATTTATTTGTTGGTAAATTAGCCAGACAAAAGCCTTTTTACACACCTGGCTCTGCTCAAAGTTATCACGCTATAACTTTTGGATTTCTTATTGGAGAAGTAGTTAGAAGAGTTGATGGTAGGAGTTTAGGAAAATATTTTAAAGAAAATATTGGAGATCCATTTGATATAGATTTTATATTTGGTCTCGAAGATGAGGATATCAACAGAACTGCAGATATCGTGATGTCAAAAATGAGAGCTCCTTTTTTAGCAAAAGCTTTTTTTAATACACCATCTTGGTTAATTCCCAAAAGAATAAGGCCAGTAATTAATTTAATAAATGAAAGTGACTTCAAAAAGGCTTTCTTTAACACAGAAACTGAAAAAGACTCTGTAAATAGCAAAGCGTGGAAAAGAGCTGAAATACCAGCAGCTAATGGATTTGGATCAGCTAAAGGAATTTCAAAATTCTATAGCACTTTAATAGACAATTTTTCCGAGCCTATCCTGTCAAAAAAAACTCTTGATCATGCAACTCAGTTTCATTCCTTAGGACCAGATACAGTTTTACTCAACTTACCAATCAAATTTGGTCTTGGATTTATGATGGAAAATCCCTATTCTCCTCTGGGTCAAAATCCAGATCTGTTTGGACATTCTGGAGTAGGGGGTTCGGTAGGATTTGCCGATAGAAAAAGAAAAATAGGATTTGGATTCACTAAAAATTACATGCATCCACCTGGAAAATTATTTAAATCGGCAAATGATTTAACAAATTTATTTTATTCCATTCTTTAGAAATGTCTTTGGAACCATTATTTTACGTCGTGGCTTTGCTTTCCGTGTTTGTTCATGGCATGGGAAAAGCTGGATTTGGGATGGGTCTACCTATTTTAGCCATTCCAATGATGTCACTTTTTGTTTCTCCCATTCAAGCATTATCAATATTAGTTATCCCATTAATATTTATGGACTTAATAACAATTCATAGGTTTAAAGGTTTGTGGAATAAAGAGATCTTAAAATTCATTATTCCGTTTTCATTTTTAGGAATATTCATAGGCACAATAACCTTTGAGTACCTATCAGAAGACTCCCTTAGAATCATATTAGGACTTATAGCGCTTGGGTTTGGATTGAATTATTTTTTTACTTCCATAAAAGAAATATCCATATCTTCTTCTAAAAAATCAGGAAGCTTGTGGTCAATTCTTTCAGGATTTACTAGTTTTTCAATTCATGCAGGTGGGTTGCCAATTAGCTTTTATTTATTACCCATGAGACTCGATAGAAGAATCTACGTAGCTACCACAGCAATATTTTTTTTATCATTAAATTTATTCAAATTAATGCCATATACCTACTTTGGCCAAATAAACTTAGAAAATCTTTATATTTCAATGTTTTTATTACCGTTAGCTCCCTTGGGAGTATATTTTGGAGCATACCTTACTAATAAGGTCAGCCAAGATTTTTTTTATAATCTTAGTCATTTTTGTTTAATTCTTGCGGGTTTAAAGTTGGTATATGATGGAACTGGAGTATCATTATTTTCATGACCAACTTAAGCGTTAATATAAATAAAGTAGCTCTTATTAGAAATTCTCGTAAAGGTGAGATTCCTTGTTTAGAAAACTTTTCTAGAATTTGTATTGAAAATGGAGCTAAAGGAATTACCGTTCATCCAAGACCTGATTTGAGACACATTCGTCCAGATGATCTTGAATTAATATCAAGAGTTACTAGTGAGTTATCTGTAGAATTTAATATTGAAGGCAATCCATTTGAAGGAAGTACCGGAAGCTATCCAGGTTTTATGGATTTAGTTGAGAATTTTATTCCTACTCAATGTACCTTGGTTCCTGATACAAGTAATCAATTAACTTCGGATCATGGATGGAATGTTTTATCTGAAAAACAAAAGTTAATTCCAATAATTCAACAACTTCATGCTTTAAAGATCAGAACCGTTCTTTTCGTAGACCATGACATAGATCAAATTGAAGCAGCTAAAGATATTGGAATTGATCGGGTTGAAATATATACAGGTCCCTTTGCGAAGGCATTTAAAGACAATGATTTAGAAGTTATAGAAGATTACAAAGCGGCAATGGAATTTGCAAAAAGCATAAACCTTGATTTGAACGCTGGTCATGACTTGAGTTTATTAAATTTAGAAAAATTTTTAAGCTTAGGGGAAATTAAAGAGGTATCAATTGGACACGCTTTAGTGTCTGAAGCCTTGATTTCTGGCTTAAGTAACACTATAAAGAACTATATTAAACTTACTAATAAATCATGAGCACAGAAGAAAGAATAAAAAAACAAATTGCAGATAATTCAATTTTACTATTTATGAAAGGTTCACCAGATAAACCCCAATGTGGATTTTCTCAACGAGCTACTCAAATTTTAATGGCATGCGGCAAAGAATTTTCCTTTGTTGATATTCTAAGCAATCAAGATATTAGAGAAACGTTACCTTCAATATCAAATTGGCCTACCTTTCCGCAACTTTTCATTAATGGAGAGTTAATTGGTGGAAGCGATATCATGATGGATATGTATCAAAGTGGGGAAATGCAAAAGGCCATCGACGAGATTAAAGAAGGGGAATCAGAATAATTATTCTATTTTTTCATTGATAAATTCAATAGATTCGTCGATCTTTAAAAAATAATATTGTTTTTCCCAGTCGCCTAAGACATATCTTGTTCCATATTTTTCTTTATGAATTTTTGGTCTGTGAGTATGACCATGGATCAAAATGTTATTTTTAAATCTTTGAAAAATTTCGTTCACAGCCATGATATTGACATCCATAATTTGATGATCTTTGTCTTTATTTTCAATTTTACTAACTTCTCTTAAGTTTTGAGCTAATTCAATTCTTTCAGAAATTTCTTTTTCTAAAAAGTCAATCTGCCACTTTTCGTCTCTTACAACCGTCCGAAAAGATTGATAATCTAAATCATCTGTACAAAGAGAATCTCCATGCATTAAGGTAATTTCAAAATTATTAATTTTAATTGTGGTTGGATCATCTAACAAAAAACCGCCAATTTCCTCACAAAATTTCTTTCCAAGAAGAAAATCTCTATTTCCATGCATTAAATAAATTTTTTTACCAAGAGATGAGTATTTTTTTAATTCTGACTTAACTTCCAAGATGAAGTCATTTTCAAAGTCATCTCCTATCCAAGCCTCAAATAAATCTCCTAATATGTATAGAGAATCGACATTTGACGCATGAGAAATAAGAAATTTTTTAAATGCTTTTGTTAATTCCGGTCTATTTTCTTGTAAATGTAAGTCAGAAATTAAACACGCAGACATTTATTTTTTTTCTACACTTATAATATATACATCCTCGATAGGAACATCCTGATGATATCCAGCATTAGCAGTTTCAACTTCGGCAATTTTATCAATTACTTCAAATCCGCTTATTACTTTTCCAAAGACTGCATATCCTCCCATTGAAGGGTAGTCTAAAGATTTATTATCTGAAAGATTTATAAAAAATTGAGAGGTTGCTGAATTTGGCTCGCTAGTTCTTGCCATTGATAAAGTATATTTATCGTTTTTTAAACCATTATCAGCCTCGTTGATAATTGGATCCTTAGTCGGTTTTTGTTCCATGCCAATCTCAAATCCACCACCTTGGATCACAAAACCTGGAATTACTCTGTGAAAGAGAACGTTTTCAAAAAAACCCTCTTCAGCATACTCAACAAAATTTGCAGAAGTAATAGGTGCTTGTTCAGGATAAAGTTCTATTTCAAAATTTCCTAAAGAAGTAGTTAAAGCTAAAATAATTATTTCATTCATAATGACTCAGTATAATACGTAATACATAATTTAGAAAAATGAAAATTTTTAATTCTCAAACTAGTAGTAAAGAGAAATTTAAACCTTTAAAAAAAGGAAAAATTAATATGTATGTTTGTGGTATGACAATTTACGATTATTGCCATATTGGACATGCAAGAACTTTTTTTAGTTTTGATGTGATGGTAAATTTTTTTAAATATTTAAATTACGAAGTAAATTACGTCAGAAACATCACAGACATAGACGACAAAATAATTCAAAAAGCTAAAGAAGAAGAAGTACCTTTTAGTTTAATAACAGATAAGTTTATTAAAGCTATGAATGACGATTTCAAAGCATTGAATATTCAACCTCCAAGTATAGAACCAAAGGTATCAGAACATATCGAAGATATTCTTGAAATGATCGAAAACCTTGAATCTAATAATTTTGCCTATTCTGGTGAAAATTCCGATGTTTATTTTGATATAGAAAAGTTTCCTGATTACGGAAAACTTTCTAATAGAGTTCAAGAAGATTTAGATTCTGGCTCTAGGGTAGAAATTGATAAGAATAAAAAAAATCCAAATGATTTTGTGTTGTGGAAAAAAACAAGCGAAGAACCAACATGGGATTCCAAGTGGGGAAGAGGTAGACCAGGATGGCATATTGAATGTTCAGCGATGAGTAATAAATATTTAGGAAATAACTTTGATATCCATGGCGGCGGTCTGGATCTAAAATTTCCACATCATGAAAATGAAATAGCTCAATCAGAATGTGCAAATGACTCAGATTTTGCCAATTATTGGATACATGTGGCCCCGTTGAATGTAGATGGAAAAAAAATGTCAAAGTCCTTGGGTAATTACCTCACTATAAGAGACCTTTTAAATGACTATCATCCTGAAGTTCTTAAAACATTCTTTCTTCTAACTCATTATAGAAAGCCAATAAATTTCACAGCTAGTTCAATAAATGAAGCAAAAAATATTTTGGATAAATTATATGAGTCGCTAAAAGATGCAAAAAAATTTGATTCTTCAAAAGTAGACAGAAAAAAAATTGAATCTTTTAAGGAAGCTTTGGAGGATGATTTCAATACATCTAAAGCACTCAAAATTCTGCAAAAAATTTCTCAAGATCTTAACTCAACAAGAGAAAATAAAGGAGCTAAAGAGATACTCTCAAATACTCTCAAAGTCCTAGGAAATATTATTGGAATTTTTAATGATGCTTCTCAAGATTATTTTCAATATGGTTTAAATCAAAAGATATCCAATGAAGATATTGAAATAATGATAGCTGAGCGAAACCAAGCTAGATTAAATAAAGACTTCAAGAAAGCAGACTTGATTAGGGAAAAACTCATTTCCTTGAACATCATCTTGGAAGATGATGGAGATAAAACTATATGGAAAAAATTAGTTTAAAAATAGACTGCCTTGATAATAAAAAGTCCAAATAACTAAAGTAATTCCCAAGAATGGATATATTATTTTTTTAATCCTATTTTGATTGCTTCCAAATGTTATAAAAATTACAAAAATTGAAGTGAAAAGACTCATTAAGAGAAAATCTCTTTCGAAAATTTTTGAATCTAAAATCACTTTTGTCGTAAACCCAATAATTGGAAAAATCAAAACAAGATTTAAAATATTAGAACCAATTATATTTCCAATGACCATATTACCCTTTTTTCTTTTTAGGGCTGAAAATGAGGCAGCTAGCTCAGGTAAACTTGTCCCAATAGCTACAAGAGTAAGCCCTATGACTGTATTAGATACGCCGAAATAAAGAGCAAGATTCTTTCCTCCGTTAACTGTTAATTCTGATCCAGAAAGCAAGATAATTAGACTTAAAAGAATAAAAAAAATATTTTTACCTATGCCTTCTTCTTCTGAATTATTTTCACTGTCAGTCTTTTGCCTTAGAAGATGAAGAATAAAGAGAAATAAGAAGCAAACTAATATAAACGAATCACTTTTGGAAATTGAAAAATCAAAAATGACATATCCAGAAATCAATACCGATAAAATTAATAAAAAAATATCTCTTAGATTTATATCAAGTATTGATTTAGATAGAAAAAAACAGCTGATTCCAAAAATTAGACCAATATTAGCTATATTAGAACCAATTGAGTTCCCAATTGCTAATTCAGGTGAATCATTAAGAATAGAGGAAATACTTACAAATACTTCTGGAATAGATGTTCCCAAAGCAACTACTGTTATTCCAAGAAACATATCATTTAATTTTAATTTTGTTCCAAGTTTTGCCGTGTTGGAAACAAAATATTCTGCTCCAAGAACTAACAAGCCCAAACCAGAAATCAAAATTAAAAAGTTTATTAACATTTTTTACAAATTAGCTTTTTTAACATATCTACAATATTCACAATTTGGACTTGGTTCTGGAATTTCATCAGAATTTAAAACTTCAAATATTTCTTTTACAGTTCGATCTATCCAAGAATCATTCCCCCTGTAAGGTAAGATTTTAACTTTAAATTTCAATTCATTATTAAAAAAAACATTTTCTTTAATACCATTGCAATAAACAAAATACCCGATATCTTGAACGTCAAATCCATTTTTTCTAAATAACCATTGATATATTTCTAACTGTCTTTTGTAAGAAATCTGCCATGGAGCATCAAGGCTGACTTCCCCTTTTTTTGACGTAGCCTTGTAATCTACTAGTATCAATTGATCAGTTTTAGTATTGATCCATACGTCATCAACTAAGCCGTAAAAAAATAAATTAGTTTCTTCATCTAAAAATCCTATACCTTTATTTCTAGTTCGCCAGTTTTCTATTTCGGGATGATCGAAAGGTTTAGCATCCAAGCCATTATCTTCGATATATGGATGATTTTTATCAGTGCCCCTAAAAGAATCAAACTCTTCTTTGAGCAACTCGTCAACTGCATTATTCAAGTTAAAAGGAAATGAGGCAGGCCTTGAGATACCTAATTTTTCTTCGAGATAAAAACATTTCTTGCATCGACAAAAATTTTCTATCCTTGTTCTGCTAAGTTTATAAGGGTCTGTGTTATCTTTACTATATATAGGCATTTTTGAGCTGGCTCCGCGAGCAGGGCTCGAACCTGCGACCCAATGATTAACAGTCATTTGCTCTACCAACTGAGCTATCGCGGAAAACGAGGTGTATTATAAGCAAAAAAATATGAAAGATGAGCAAAACATTTGAAATAAAATCAGATTTTAATCCTGCTGGAGATCAACCAGAAGCTATATCAAAACTTGTCAAAGGTTTAAATGATGGTCTCTTGAATCAAACATTGCAGGGAGTTACTGGTTCAGGTAAAACTTTTGCAATGGCTAATGTAATTCAAGAAGTACAAAGGCCTGCGATAGTCATGGCACATAATAAAACTTTAGCTGCACAACTATATGGCGAATTTAAAGAGTTTTTTCCCAATAATGCAGTTGAATATTTTGTTTCATATTATGATTACTACCAACCAGAAGCTTACGTCCCCACATCAGATACTTTCATAGAAAAAGATGCCTCGATAAATGAACATATTGAACAAATGCGACTTTCTGCTACTAAAGCAATTATGGAAAGAAGAGACGTTGTGATAGTTGCATCCGTTTCTGCTATTTATGGATTAGGTGATCCAAAATCTTATCTTCAAATGGTCCTGCATTTAGATAGGGGTGATGAGATTGATCAAAATGTCTTATTACTTAGGTTAGCTGAGCTTCAATACAAAAGAAATGATATCGAATTTACAAGAGCCACCTACAGAGTTAAAGGGGATGTAATCGATGTTTTTCCTGCTGAATCTGAAGCTGAAGCGCTTCGAATAGAGTTATTTGATAACGAGATAGAATCATTGAAAATGTTTGATCCACTTACAGGTGAGATTTTTAAAGAGGTTCCTAGAATCACTATTTTTCCTAAAACTCACTATGTGACATCGAGAGATATTATGTTGAATGCCACAAAAGAAATTAGAAGTGAGATGAGAGAAAGAGTGAAATTCTTTAAAAAAAATGAAAAATTCATCGAGGCTCAGAGAATAGAAGAAAGAACAAAATATGATATAGAAATGATTAAAGAACTTGGATTTTGTTCGGGTATAGAAAATTATTCGAGATATCTTTCAGGCAGAAAAGAGGGGGAATCTCCACCCACTTTGTATGAATATCTTCCTGAAGACGCAATTGTCTTTGTTGATGAATCTCACGTTTCTCTTCCACAGATTAAAGGAATGTATAGAGGCGATAGATCTAGAAAAGAAACCTTAACTGAATATGGTTTTAGACTTCCTAGTGCATTAGATAATAGACCTTTGAGATTTGATGAATGGGAATCAACTTCAGGTCAAAAAATCTTTGTTTCAGCTACTCCGGGAGAATATGAAGAAAATAATATGGAGCAGAAAGTAGATCTAATAGTTCGCCCAACTGGATTAGTAGATCCAACTATAGAAATTAGACCCGCAACAAATCAAGTTGATGATCTGATGTCAGAAATTACTGAAAAGGTTAAAAAAAAGGAGAGAGTTTTAGCAACTGTCTTAACAAAAAGGATGGCTGAAGATCTTAGTCAATACTTATTTGAAAGAGATATTAACGTTAGATATTTGCATTCAGACATCGACACAGTTGAGCGAATAGAAATTTTAAGAGATTTAAGATTAGGAAATTTTGACGTCTTAGTTGGTATTAATCTCCTAAGAGAAGGTTTAGATTTGCCGGAAGTGTCTCTTGTCGCAATTTTAGATGCAGATAAAGAAGGTTTTTTAAGATCAGAAACTTCAATTATTCAGACCATAGGTAGGGCAGCGAGACACATTAATGGTCATTCCATTTTATATGCTGACAAAGAAACGGGTTCTATACAAAGAGCGATAAAGACAACTGAAGAAAGAAGGAAGATTCAATTAAATTTTAATAAAAGAAATAAAATTACTCCCAAAGGAATAGTTAAACCAGTTTCAGATGTTATGGAAGGTTCAAAAAATTTCACAAAGAAACAATTTATCTCTGAAATGGATAAAAAAATAGAAGAAGATTACTTAACTCCAAAAGAATTAGCTAAACAAATAGATTCACTAGAAAAGCTAATGCTAGAACACGCGAATAAATTAGAATTTGAAGACGCTGCTAGCTTAAGAGATAAAATAACGGAATTGAAAAATAGACTATTTGCAGCCTAAAATTTAAATTAAATTTATAACTCAGTTATAATTATTCTTTCTAATTTAAATGTTAGATACTTATCAAATTAATCCAAATTTAATTGCCCTTTTAGGACAAGACTCCCTTACCGATTTTGAATTTTCAAATCTTTCATCTCAACTAAAAAAATCTTCCGGCTTTAATATACAAACTGTTAAAGACTTTTACCTTTTAGAATTATCAGATAACTGGGAATCTATTTCTGAAGAAAAAAAAATACAAATTTTTAAATTGCTTCAAGCAGAAGCCGACCTTAAAAAATATGATTTAGATTCCTTTAGTTTTGTATCACCAAGACAGGGAGTTCAATCTCCTTGGTCCTCCAAAACCTTAAACATATTTGAAAGTTGTGGCCTTAGTGAAATTTTAAAAATTGAGAAGTTGAAAGCTATTAAATTTTCTTCTAAAAATAAAAATATCTCTGATCTTGAAAAGATTCTCTTCGATCCATTAACAGAATCATATATTGAAGAAAGCAATTCTTTAAATGAAATATTTTTTGAACTAAAGAAAAAGAAAACTAACTTTATAAAACTTAAAAAAGAAGAAAAAACTCTCGAGTCACTCAATAGTTCAATGGGATTGGCTTTGAACGATTATGAAATAGATTATTTAACTAATAACTATGAAGCATTATCTAAAGAAGCTTCTGACACAGAATTAATGATGTTCTCCCAAATAAATTCAGAACATTGTAGGCATAAAATTTTCAATTCGACTTGGGTTTCTAATGAAAAAAATGAAGATAACAGTCTTTTTGATTTCATAAAAAGTACTTATCAAAATTACTCTAATGGTATTTTATCTGCCTATAGCGATAACGCAGCAGTAATCACTGGCCTTGGTAAAAAAAGGTTTTATCCTGATCCGGAAACCAAAGAATATAAATTCGTAGAAGAAAAAAATAATTTTTGCATCAAAGTCGAAACTCATAATCATCCAACTGCCATAGCTCCATTTTCAGGGGCAGCAACTGGTTCGGGTGGAGAAATAAGAGACGAGGGAGCAACAGGAAGAGGGGCCAAACCAAAAGCGGGCTTATGTGGTTTTTCTGTTTCTTATTTGAGGATCCCTTCTAATATTGAGAAGTGGGAAGGTGAAGAAGATAAACCTGAGAGATTAGCATCACCACTTCAAATTATGACTAGCGGACCTCTGGGAGCAGCTTCATTCAATAACGAATTTGGTAGACCAAATATATTGGGATACTTTAGGTCTTTCGAACATAAAAATGAAAATTTGCATTTTGGTTTTCACAAACCAATTATGCTTGCTGGCGGTTTAGGAAATATAAAACCTATCCACACGAATAAATCTAAAGTATCGAGTTCAGCAAAAATAATTGTATTAGGAGGCCCTGGTTATTTAATTGGATTAGGAGGAGGGTCAGCATCATCAGTAGAATCTGGAAAATCTAATGAAGAATTAGACTTCGCCTCAGTACAAAGATCAAATCCTGAGATGCAACGAAGATGCCAAGAAGTCATAGATCAATGTTGGCAACTTGATAAGAAAAATCCTATTGCTTTTATTCATGATGTTGGAGCGGGAGGCCTATCAAATGCTATTCCAGAACTAGCAAAAGATTGTAATTTAGGTGCAACAATAGACCTAAATAAAATACCGATAGTTGATAAATCCATGAGCTCATTAGAGATTTGGTGTAACGAATCTCAAGAAAGATATGTTCTAGCTATCGAAGAGAAAGAAATAAGAAAGTTTGAAAAGATTTGTGAAAGAGAAAAATGTCCTTTTTCTATTGTTGGAAATTTTACAGAAGAAAAAAAACTTTTACTTAGAGATAAGAATTTAAACGAAAATTCAATAAATCTAGATATGAATTTTATCTTTGGAGCAAAAGAACAATTAAAAAGAAATTTAATAGAACCCTCTAAAGATAAATCTAAAAGCGTTGATTTTAACTTAGACATAAAAGAATCAATTTTAGATGTTTTGAGACATCCGACAGTTGGAAGTAAAAATTTTTTAATTACCATTGGCGATAGAAATGTTGGAGGTTTAACTTATCGAGATCAGCTAGTCGGACCTTATCAAGTTCCAGTAGCTGATAATGGAATTACAATGTCAAATTTTGATTCCTTAGAAGGCGAAGCCATGGCAATCGGCGAAAGATCCCCTTTAGCGATAAAAGATGCAATTGCATCTGGAAGGATAGCAATAGCAGAAGCGTTAACAAATATTCTTTCTTCAGGAGTAGAAGAATTATCAAAAGTAAAACTATCTGCAAATTGGATGGCTTCTCCAAACACTGAAAAGAATAATTTTGATCTTTACCATACGGTGAAATCAATTTCGGAAGATCTATGTAATAAGTGGAATATTACAATTCCTGTAGGGAAGGACTCTTTATCAATGGAAACAGCTTGGGATAATAAAAAAAATACATCCCCCCAATCTTTAATTGTCTCAGCTTTTTCTCAAATTCCAGATGTTACTAAAAGTGTCACACCTGATTTTGTGAAAGATGAAGAATTGGTTGTAGCAAAAATAGATTTTAGTTCTTCTAAGCACAGGCTTGGAGGATCAATTTTATCTGAGACCTTAAAAATAGACTTAGGAGAAGTTCCAGATGTAGAAGCTGTAGAAGAATTTCCTAAAATTTTTAATTTTTTTGCCAAGTTATTGCAGGAAAGAAAGATTAATTCTTATCATGATATATCTGATGGAGGGTTAGTAAGTTGTTTAATTGAAATGATGATATCCGGCAATGTTGGTTTCAAATTAAAGACAGAAAAGACAAAAAAAGAATTATCTAAGTTTTTATTTTCTGAAGAGTTAGGTTTTATATTTCAAACTTCAAAAAAAACTTTTGATGAAATTCTTTCTTTCATGGATGAAATTAAGTCAAAAAAAATGCTTGAAGTTATAGGACATACTATTGATCAAGAACATTTGGAAATTGTTTCGAAAGAATTTAATGAATCAATTGATTTAAAAACTTTAATTTCTAATTGGACATTTGTTTCAACTAAGATGCAAACGTTAAGAGATAATCCAGTTTGTGCTTTGGAGGAAGCTTCAGTTTTTGTTGAAAGAGAGACTAATCAGCTCGTTCAAAAAACTACATTTAAAAGATCTAACACAAACATCTCTTTTCCATCTAATCCAAAGATAGCTGTCATAAGAGATCAAGGAATTAATGGGCAAGTAGAGATGTCTGCTGCCTTTACAAAAGCAGGCTTCAAAGTTTTAGATGTGCACATGACTGATTTAAAAACAGATGTAGTAAATCTAAATGAATTTGTTGGAATGGCTTTTCCTGGTGGTTTTTCTTATGGAGATGTTTTGGGGGCAGGTAGAGGCTGGGCAAACTCTATCTTAATGAACAGCAAACTAAGAGATCAATTTGAAATATTTTTTAATCGCTCGGAAACTTTTTCACTTGGAGTTTGTAATGGTTGCCAAGTTTTATCCGAACTTAAGGAAATTATTCCAGGCGCTGAAGATTGGCCAAGTTTAAAAAAGAATATTTCAAATCAGTTTGAAGCTCGTCTGGTTCAATTGAAAGTAAATGATTCTATGTCAATTTTCTTTAAGAATATGGAAAACTCTCAATTAATTGTTCCGGTGGCTCACGGAGAGGGAAGAATGGATTTCTTAGACACCTCCGTCTTAAAAAAATTAATTTCAAACGATCAAATTCCATTGCAATATGTTAATTCAAAAGGACAGGCCACCGAAAAGTATCCTGCTAATCCCAATGGATCACCAGAGGGAATATCTTCTATATGCTCAAAAGATGGAAGAGCAACTATTCTCATGCCTCATCCCGAAAGAGCGTTCTTAAATAAGCAGCTGTCTTGGACAGACGCTGATGACTCAGACTCGAGTCCATGGTTTGAAATGTTTCTAAACGCTAGAAAATTTGTAAATTAACTTTTTTTTCTCACTATATCTTCAGTATGAAGGATGAAGGAATTTTTTTCTAAACACTGATAATAATGCTCAATGGTTTTTGGAACGAATGGAAAAGCAAGTTCATTCCAAGGAATTTCATCATAAGAAAATAGTTTTACATCTAAACTCTCAGAAGTTGGTCCAAATGAATTATCTTCTATATCAGCTAAGTAAATTACATAAATTTGATTGATTTGAGGAATATTAAAAATAGTAAGAATTTCTTTCATATCAACTTCAGCTTGAGTCTCTTCCTTTGTCTCTCTCCAAGCTCCCTGCAATAAAGATTCCCCATTTTCTAAAAAACCAGCAGGCACAGTCCACAAACCTACCCTTGGCTCTATAGCTCTTTTACAAAGAAGAATTTTGTCCTCAAAAGTTGGCAAGGTGCCAACAACTACATTCGGATTAGTGTAATGAATTGCTCCACATGAAGTACAGACATACCTTTCTCTGTTGTCGCCTTCAGGGACTTTGAGAATAACTTTTCCAGAGCAAATAGAACAATAATTCAAGATATATTTAATTAATTAAAAAGAATCAGAAGTATAATTGATCTTTGATACCTTTAAAAATGATATCTACCCTAAAAACAAAACTTGAAAATTATGCTCCGAATGGATCCTTAGAAGATCATCCTCAGGCAGCAGTCTTAATAATTTGTTACGAGGCTGAAGGAGAGTTATTTATTGTTATGACAGAAAGATCAAAAAATCTTCCAAGTCATCCAGGTGAGGTTGCATATCCAGGTGGCAAAAAAGAAAAAAATGATTCTTCGCTAATTGAAACAGCATTAAGAGAAGCATCTGAAGAAATTGATTTAGACCAAAATAAAATTGAAATAATTGGAGAAATCGATACGTTAAAATCCAGATTCGGATTGAGTGTTACCCCCTTCATTGCAATTGCAGAAGAGAAATTGAATCTGAAAGCTAATGCGAGTGAAGTCGAAGAGATTTTTCATATTCCTTTATCTTTTTTTAAAAACAAACCAAATATTTCAGAAAAAATTACTAATTTTAAAGGGGAAACTTTCAAAACACCTGTTTTTAACTTTGAGAAATATAAAATATGGGGACTGACATTAGCATTTACGATTAACTTTTTAGACTTATTAGATATAAAATTCGATTATGATTTATAAATTAGGGGAACATACAGTTTCGACAAAAGGCAATGATTTCTTTATCGCGCCCTCTGCTTCGGTTATGGGAAGAGTGTTTTTAGAAAAGCATGTAAGCGTTTGGTTTGGTGCTGTTGTAAGAGGAGACGTTGAAGACATTAAAATTGGAGAGAATTCAAACATTCAAGATTTATCTGTTCTGCATGCAGATCCTGGCCACCCTTTGATAATTGGAAAAAATGTCACTGTGGGACATAAAGTCATGCTGCATGGATGTTTAATTGGAGATAATTCATTAATAGGAATTAACAGCGTAATTTTAAATGGGGCCAAAATAGGTAAAAATTGTTTGATAGGAGCAAATTCTTTAATCACTGAAGGAATGGAAATTCCTGATAATTCTTTAGTTATGGGATCGCCGGCAAAAGTAAAAAAAGAACTGGATCCATCTATGAAGGATATTTTGATTGGAAGCGCGACGCATTACGTAGAAAATTATATTAGGTTTAAAAAAGATTTGATGGAGCAAAAAATATGAATACAGAAAAAATAGTTTATAAATCTGGAGAAAAATCATTCGAAGGATTTTTGGCTCAGCCAGAAGGAGATTCAAATCCTTGTGTCCTGATTGCACATACTTGGGCAGGCAGAGATGCTTTTGTAGAAGACAAAGCAAAGCTTTTAACAGAACTTGGATATGCAGCTTTTGCAATTGACATGTATGGAGATGGAAAAATTGGAGAATCAAATGAAGAAAATCAGTCAATGATGCAACCATTGCTTGATGATAGGGAAGAACTTGCAAGGCGCGTTCTGGCTTCTTTAGAGGCTGTTACTAAAATTGAATCTATAGATGCAAATAAAATTGTAATTATGGGGTACTGTTTTGGAGGGCTTGTTGCCATGGACTTAGCAAGAACTGGAGCTGATATAAAAGGAGCTATTAGTTTTCATGGTTTTCTTGCGGGACCTGAAAATTCATCAAATGAAATAAAAGCAAAGGTTTTAGCTTTGCACGGTGACTTAGATCCTATGGTTGGCCAAGATCAACTTGATTCATTCAAGGAAGAAATGACCAAGAAGAATGTTGACTGGCAACTGCATATCTTTGGCGGTGCTATGCATTCATTTACAAATCCTGAGGCAAATGATCCTGATTTTGGAGCTGTTTATTCAAAAGAAGCTGATGAAAGATCGTGGAAAATTTTTACTGATCTATTGTTGGAGCTTTTTTGAACTAAAAAATGAATTCTTCTGAAGTTCGACAAACCTTTATAAACTTTTTTAAGGAAAAAAAGCACGAACACGTTAAAAGTTCTTCATTGATACCTCACAACGACCCAACTTTATTATTTACCAATGCTGGAATGATTCAGTTCAAGGATGTCTTTCTAGGCGCTGAAAAAACTCCATATAAAAAAGCTACTTCTTCCCAAAAATGTATTAGAGCAGGAGGAAAACACAATGACCTTGAAAATGTTGGTTATACCTTAAGGCATCATACTTTTTTTGAAATGCTAGGAAATTTTAGTTTTGGCGATTACTTCAAAGAAGATGCAATTAAATACGCTTGGGAACTTCTCACTGAAAGATATAAGTTGCCTAAGGAAAAATTATGGATAACAGTTCATGTCGATGATGATGAATCTGAAGATATATGGCTCAATGTAATAGGTATTCCTAAAGAAAGGGTTAATCGTCTGGACGAAGACAACTTTTGGTCTATGGGAGACACAGGACCCTGTGGACCATGTTCTGAGATATTTTATGACCATGGTAGTGACTATTTGGGCGATCCACCTGCTGAAGGAAACGAATCTGGTGACAGATATATAGAAATCTATAATCTTGTTTTCATGCAGTTCGACAGAGATATCGAAGGGAATATGACACCTTTGCCAAAACCATCTGTAGATACTGGAATGGGATTCGAAAGAATAACTGCAGTGATGCAAAATACAAATGACAATTATCAAACTGATATTTTTGAAATTTTAATAAGAAGTATTGCAAAAAAATTAAGTGTAAAAGATTTGTTTGATCCCTCGTTAAGGGTGATCGCAGATCATTTGAGATCTTCATCTTTCCTTTTGGCAGATGGAGTATTAATAGGAAACGAAGGCCGAAGTTACGTTTTAAGGAGGATTATTAGACGAGCTTTAAGACATGCATACAAACTAAATTCAGAAGAAAATCATATTCTCTCTAAATCAGTTGATGAGCTAATTGACAATCTGGGTGATGTTTATCCTGAATTAATCAAAAATAAAGATCTGATCAAAGATTCACTTAAAAACGAAGAAAAACAATTTAGCAATACCCTTCGTACGGGAATGAGTTTATTAGAAGAAAAATTAAGCTCTTTGAAATCAAATATTATTTCAGGAGAATTGGCTTTTAAACTTTATGACACTTATGGTTTTCCGTTAGATATGACTATTGATCTTGCTAGAGAAAGAAAACTTGAAGTGGATGTAGATGGATATGAAAGTTTCATGGATCAACAAAGAAAAAGAGCAAAAGAATCAAGTTCTTTTGATTCCTTGCTTCCTTCGTCAATTAACTTAGATCAGAAAACAAATTTTATTGGTTATCAACAAGATTCGTCAGAAGCTCAAATAAGATTAATTTTTAAAGACGGAATTGAAGTAGAAAAAGTAGATTCTGGAGAATGCATATTTATAACAGACAAAACACCTTTTTATGCAGAATCAGGCGGTCAAATTGGCGATTCTGGATATATAAAAGCCGATGTAGGATATGCAAAAGTTAAAGATACGCAAAAAATTGGAGATCATTTTTTACATATTGCAGAAATAGAAAAAGGTTTTTTTGAAAAATCTCAAAATGTATTAATGGAAATTGAAGCTGAAAAAAGAGAAAAGATTGTGTCCAATCATTCTGCTACGCATTTAATGCACGCATCTTTAAGAAATATTTTAGGTGAGCATGTTGAACAAAAAGGTTCTTTAGTAAACGAAGAAAAATTAAGATTTGATTTTTCTCATGACAAGGCCTTAACAAAAAAAGAAATAATAAAAATTGAAAGTCAGGTCAACGAAGTTATAAAAAAAGATATCAAAACAGAAATCTTTGAATCTACTTATGACGAAGCAATAAAACTTGGAGCACTTGCTTTCTTTGGAGAAAAGTACGGCGACAAGGTAAGAGTACTTAAAATTGGTGGTGATTTTTCAACCGAACTATGTGGCGGAACTCACGTCAAAAGTACTAGCGAAATTAAATTATTTAAAATACTTTCAGAATCAAGTATTTCGTCAGGCATTAGAAGAATTGAAGCTGTATCCAATATAAATGCGGAGAATCTTGTAAATAGTTCTAAAAATGAAATTATAGAATTATCTAAATTTATAGGCTCTGAAATAAATGATATTCCAAATAAAATTAAGGAATTAAACCTTCGCTTAAAAGCGTATCAAGAAAGATTAAAAAAAATAGAACAAAAACAAAATGAATCCTTAATTTTAAATCTTCAAGAAGAATTTATAAAAATCAATGAAATGAATATCCTTGTGAAAAGAATAGATAATATAAACCTATCAAGTCTGCGAGGGTCCTTAGATTCCCTAAAAAACTCCATCGGAAAAGCCGTGATAGTTTTATCTGGAAATTTTCAGTCTAAAGCAATGATAATTGTTTCTGTATCTAAAGATTTAACAGATACGATTGACGCAAGAAATTTGTTAGACTCTTGCTCAAATTTGATGGACGCCAAAGGTGGCGGCAAGCAAGATTTTGCTCAAGCAGGCGGCGGAGATGCTAAAAAAATAGATCTTGCCCTTGAAGAAGCTAATAATTTCTTAAATTAAAATTATCAAACATGATTTCAAATTTAGTTGTTCAAAAGTTTGGCGGTACCTCGCTAGCCAATATTGAAAGAATACAAGCAGTTGCAGACTTGATAGAGCAATCTGTCCAAGATGGCAAAGAAGTTGTTGCAGTTGTATCTGCAATGGCAGGTGAAACTCAGCGTTTGATAGATCTTGCTAAAGAGGTTCAATCAGAGCCTGATCCCAGAGAATACGATGCTTTAATTTCCTCCGGTGAACAAGTTTCAGTAGCGTTATTAGCAATGGCTTTGAAAGAAAAAAACTTTTTATCAAAATCTTATACCGCTTTTCAGTTAGGTTTAAAAACTGATCAAATTCACGGAAAGGCAAGAATAAATTCAATAGACACAAGTATGTTGCAAGAAGATTTAAAAAAAGGAGTCGTACCAGTTATTACAGGATTTCAAGGGATTAACGAATCAGGTGATATAACTACTTTAGGAAGAGGTGGATCAGATACTTCCGCTGTTGCCTTGGCTGTTGCTTTAAAAGCATATGAATGCCAAATATATACTGACGTAGATGGTGTATATACAACTGATCCTAGGGTTTATGATAGAGCAAAAAAAATAGATAAATTATCTTTTGAAGAAATGTTAGAACTTTCAAGTTTAGGTGCTAAAGTTCTTCAAATAAGATCAGTTGAGTTTGCAAGTAAATTCAATATGCCTGTTAGAGTTTTATCAAGTTTTAATAAAGGAGAAGGTACTTTGATTGATAAAGAAGACGAAAATTTAGAAAACGCTTTAATTTCTGGCGTAACTCATACAAAAAGCGATTCTAAGTTAATTATTAGACAAGTCCCTGATGTACCAGGGATTGCAGCAAAAATTTTATCTCCAGTAAGTAATGAAGGAATAGAAGTCGATGTAATTGTACAAAACGTTGCTGAAGATAAAACTACAGATTTCACTTTTACAGTGAAAGATGAAGATGCAGAAAAAGCAGCAAAAATATTAAAAGAGTTATCTGATGAACTAGGTGGTGGAAACGTCGAGCTTGCAAAGGAAATAAGTAAAGTATCAGTAGTGGGTGTTGGAATGAAGTCTCATGCTGGAGTAGCAACTAAGATGTTTACTGCATTGGCAGATAAAAATATCAATATAGACATGATCTCAACTTCAGAAATAAAAATTTCAGTTGTAGTTTCAAGAGAAAATGCGGAAGAAGCAGTCAAAGCTCTTCATGATGCTTTCGAGCTAGGCTGACATGAACACTCTAGACGCTTTATTAACAAGAAACTCTTCACCTAGACTTACAAATCCAATCCCGAGCGAAGAGCAACTTGAAATTGCTTACAAATGCGCTTTAAGAGCACCTGATCATGCTTGGATAAGACCATGGAAATTTATTCAAATCTCTGAACAAGGTTTAGATAAGCTTTCTGATGCATTTGTAAATACTGCAAAAAAATTAGACAGCAATATTGATCCACAAATATTAGAAAAGTATAAAAATGCACCTTATAGAGCTCCCTTAGTCATTGTTCTAGTATCAGATACAAAAGAACACCCTAAAGTTCCAGTAATTGAACAACAACTATCAACAGCAGCTGCAGGCCAAAATATGTTGTTAGCTTTTCACGATATGGGATTTGCAGGTATTTGGAGAACAGGTAAATTTTCATTTAATAAAGAAATATCTGCGGAACTTAATTTAAAAGAAAATGAAATAGTTATTGGCTATTTATACATTGGAACAGCTGACGGAAAAGCTAAAAAAATTCCAGATCTAAGAACTGAGGATTTCGTAACAATTTGGAAGTAAATCTTATTTTTAAAGATTTTTTTTGAGATTTTTCTTTGTAATTACCCCCCAAATAAAATATATTAAAAAACCGTATAAATAGGAGGCGGTAATATGGAAAATTCTTTTGATTATGTAGTTGTAGGTGCAGGAAGCGCTGGATGTGTAATGGCTAATAGACTTTCTGAAAACGGCAAAAACTCAGTTTTAATTCTAGAAGCTGGAGGTAAGGATAAAAACTTTTTTATTCATATGCCTTCTGGGTTTTCTCAAATTGTGCCAAACAAAAGTGATTTAAATTATGGATTTGAAACGGAGCCAGAGGAGACTACTGACAACAGAAAGCTTTATTGGCCGAGAGGGAGAGGTTGGGGTGGATCTTCATCTATAAATGCTATGGTCTATATAAGAGGCCATGCTTATGACTATGATTTATGGCGTCAACAAGGTAACTCAGGTTGGTCTTACGATGATGTTTTACCTTATTTTAAAAAAGCTGAATCGTTTAATGGTGAAGGCGATAATGATTATCATGGTTTTGAGGGTCCGCTAAACGTAAAAAAATCGGAAAGCGATCATGATGAACTATTAGACGTATTTGTTGATGCTGGAGAACAAGCAGGATTTCCTTTAACTAAAGATTTCAATGGCGAAAATCAGGAAGGTTTTTCAAGATATGAACATACTATGGCAGACACTAAGAGAGGACCAAGAAGATGGAGTTCCGCAAGAGCCTATTTACATCCTGCTTTGAAAAGAAAAAATCTTTCCACTGAAATAAATGTACAAGTTAATAAAATTTTATTTGAAGAAAAAAAAGCCATTGGTGTGGAATATACTAAAAAAGGTAAAACTTTTTCAGTAAAAGCAAATAAAGAAGTAATTTTGTCTGCTGGAGCTATAAATTCTCCTCAGATTTTGATGAATAGCGGTATTGGAGATGCTTCAGAATTAAATAAACACGGCATTAACGTATTACATGAGCTAAAGGGTGTTGGAAAGAATTTACAAGACCATTATGCAGTGGTGAATTCCTTTTATTGCACGCAACCCATAACTTTACATAGGTCAGCAAGTTTCTTGAAAACTCAAATAGCAGGTTTAAAATACGTACTTTTTGGTACTGGGGACGCATCGTTTCCTCCTACAAGTGCTGGAGCATTTTTTAAATCTAGCCCAGAGAAAGATATTCCAGATACTCAACTGCATTACGCATCTTATATAGCTGAAGATACTCACGGCAGAGTGCCTATAGATCCAAATGAACATGGCTTTAGTGCTGTAATTTGTATTTTAAGACCTCAAAGTAGAGGCCATTTAGAACTAAAAAGTTCAAATCCCGATGATGCTCCTTTAATGTTTCCCAATTATTTATCTGAAGAGCAAGATCTAATTGACACAAGAAATGCTACCAGAGAGACCATTAGAGTTTTCAATCAAGCAGCTTTTGATGAATACAGAGGAGATAGATACAAACCAGGGTTAGACGTTAATGTAGATAGTGATGATGAATTAGATGCTTGGATTAAAAGTACTGGCGAGACTCTTTATCATCCTGTTGGCACTTGCAAGATGGGATCTGATGATCTAGCTGTTGTTGATGACAATCTTAAGGTTAGAGGCGTTGATAATCTCAGAGTAGTAGATGCCTCTATAATGCCTACTCTTATAGGTGGTAACACAAATGCACCTTCCATTATGATTGCTGAAAAAGCAGCTGATATCATTAGACAATCTG
>OCZA010000077.1_pt1 | contig 32706 bp, 29 predicted proteins | sample 1539021 | NCBI WGS metagenome assembly OCZA01 (sample SAMEA2619376, study PRJEB22493) | marine metagenome | biome: marine biome (ENVO:00000447); feature: surface water layer (ENVO:00002042); material: "saline water (ENVO:00002010), including plankton (ENVO:xxxxxxxx)" | depth 5 m | reverse complement strand
CTTTTAATGGCGCAGCCGCTCTAGAAACGGTGATAACGCTTGGAAACTGGAAAGCGGCCACATCGGCATCACCTACAAGTCCTTATCCAGAAGCAACTCAGGACCCAACTGGAAATGGTCCTGATGGAACCCTCGGTAATGATGATGATGTAACAATTAAAGATCTCTATACGGTGACTGATTCAGTGGTGGGACAATTGACATTCGTTCGTCCGCCTTTAAATGGTGAGGCGCCTGAAGCAACCTGGGGTACTGCGACTGGTCGAGACTTAAATCGGGTTGGAACCAATCGATATTTTAGAAAATTCCAGTGGCAAGCAGCCAGTGATTGGTGTGTAAGCATTAGTGGAAGACTAGCGACAGCTGCAGAGGTAGCGGAACACATACGCAACGGTGCAGACACGGGTATTGTAGGTCCGGGATCAAGCGGTTATTGGGAGTCCGATCTAAATTGGCCGCAACAAGCATCTCATTACTGGGTTGCCGATCTAGCGGGTGATGATCCAGGCGATGGATCCCGTCATAGGGCATTTATTACATATAACTCAAGTAACGGTAACTCGGTTCATCAAGTGCAGGGCAGAGCTAATACAAATAACTTCTGGCCGCTTTGTGTAATGGAGTAATCTGTTACGATTAATAATAAAAGGCCAGGCCATTGCTTGGCCTTTTTTATTTGTGATCTTTGTTAATCACCAAAACATGCTTTTCTGTTTTTATAGGCTCATTGATACGTCTAGTAAAGACTTCTCCGCCAATTTTTGCGCATTTTTCAGCAAGATCCCAAAATGGAGGCCGGCCAGGATCAGCAATTGATATTTGACGAACATTTGAGCTTAATGCTTGTTTTATAAATTTGAGTAAAGGTAATGTCATCTCATCCCAAAAGCAGATATCAGCTCCAACAATCAAACCATACTCTGATATTTTAGTTTTTGTATACTCGGTGAAATTTTTAATTTTAATACTCGTATCCGTTTTATTAATGCTCGTTTGGAGAGAGAAGAAAGGAACAACTGATGGATCAATGTCGATAGAATGCACTTCATTATTAAAATTTTTTGATAGAAAAATACTCACGAGGCCCCATCCACAGCCTATGTCTAGAATTTTTTCTCCAGATTTTGGTGGATCATTTGTAAGATAATCCATTAACACAAATGATGATCGCCAATTCTTATTTCCATGCGCAGTGTGATTCGAATTTTTAGTTTTTAGTTTTTTTATTTCTGGATGCATCGACGATAATGCCTTTACGTTTAAAAATTCTGTATAGTACTTCAGTTCGTTTTTTGTTTTTTTCTGATCACTCATCATGGCGTGGGGATAAAATTTTTGGCTTTCTCTCATCATATTAGTTCCAATGAAAAAGTCTATAAAGATAGCCAGCAGTTTTGGTTCCTTCAGTTATTTGGTTGGCTTACTTTAGCGCTAATAAGTTTTTTCAGCCTTACAATTTGGTATAACCAAGACCAGTTAAGCCTTGGATATGTGATGCATCCGTTAGTGCAGTCTGCGTTTGGTATTTTTGTGTCATATCCAATGAGACCACTATCTATGTTTGTTTGGAAACTACCATTTTGGAAACGAATGGCTTGGATTTCGCTTGGCATTATTGTTTGTGCAACTATTTGGACATCTCTCAGATTATGGTCTTTTATGTTAATCACGCCTGAGCAAAATTTATGGTCTGATTATGGAGGATGGTTTTTTACTTCTATTTTAATCTTCATAGGATGGGCATCAATTTATCATGGAATCAATTATTATCGATTGTTAGAGTCGGAGAGGTCCAATTTTCTCTCCATTTTAGCCTCTAACAAAGAAGAGCAACTAAAAAGGATAAGAGCTGAAAGTATGGCTCAAGAAGCTCAATTGAAGATGCTGAGATATCAATTAAATCCACATTTTTTGTTTAATACGTTGAACTCGATTTCATCATTGATTACAAAACGAGATGATTCCAGAGCGAATGAAATGATAATTCAACTGAGTGATTTTTTAAGGCACTCATTAAATAGTGACCCGGTAGATGGGATTAGTTTGAAGGATGAGATTGATGCATTAAAGTTATATTTAAGGATAGAGGAAGCCAGATTTGGAGATAGATTATCTATTAACATCAACATAAACAAAGGTGCCGAAAAAGTTCAGGTTCCAGGTATGATTCTTCAGCCATTGGTAGAAAATTCAATTAAATATGCGATTGCGCCTAACGAGGAAGGAGGAGAGATCACAATAAACGCCACAATTAAAGAAAATATGCTGGATTTGCACGTATTGGATAGTGGCCCAGGCTTTGACAAAAATTTAATTAACTTATCTCAAAGTGGAGTAGGTTTGCGTAATACTCGTGATAGGCTCAATACCTTCTATCAAGGCAAATCAAAGTTTAAAATTGAGTCTTCTGATGAGGGTGGAACTGATATCTCAATAAAAGTACCTCTCTCGATATCAGGAGATTCTATGGAAGGAAATAAATGACGAAAAATTTAAAATATAGCGCTGTAATTGCTGATGATGAGCCTTTAGCAAGGGATCTTCTTGCCTCTATTGTTAACAAAACAGATAAACTTGATGTCATTGCTCTCTGTAAAAATGGTCGAGAAGCAGTTGATGCTTGTGTAACTCTTTCTCCTGATATTATATTTTTAGATATCCAAATGCCAGGTGTAAATGGGTTTGAGGTTGTCAAAGCACTTCAACCAGAGGCTATGCCTTTAATAATTTTCGTGACGGCTTTTGATAAATTCGCAGCTGATGCATTTGATCTTCACGCAGTTGATTATATCTTGAAACCTATTGATCGTGAGCGCATTAATAGAGCTATTGACAGAGCAATAGTCCGTCTTGATAGCCAAGATAGAGATGAAATAAAGACTCCTCTGATCGGTGCAATTGATCAAATATCGAGGAAAATAACTGACGATATTTCTTCAAAACAGCATGATAAGTCAATAAAAACAGACGATTCCCGTCGAAAGTTGTTTGTGAAAGATTCGGGAGTAGTAAAAGTTATTCCCTTTGAAGATATAGATTGGGTAGATGCCGCTGGTGATTATATGTGTGTCCATGCTGCGGGTGAAACACATATAATCAGAATTACCTTGGGTGAGCTCATGGAGAAACTTGATGAAAAACTATTCGTCAGAATACATAGATCTACTATCGTAAATATTGAGAGAGTTATCAGTATTGCTGCGCTTCCAAAAGGTGGCAGTCTTTTAGAACTGACCTCTGGAACTTCATTGAAAGTTAGTCGAAATTACAGAGAATCAGTTAGAAGTTTTTTTCAATAAAATTTTACAATATCCCCCATTCGACGCATTTGTTCAACGTGTCGCCTCAGACCCTATTTCACTTTAAACAAATGCATGAAACTATGGAAATAATTTACAATACCGATAAATGACGATTTTTAAAATAGGTACTGGCATTATGAGTCTTACGATCAAGCTATTTTCACAAACCATATTAGATTTTGGATGTAATCTTCGAAAAGGTTTTTATATTTTCGTGATTTTATTTGCAGGATCTGTTTTTGCTAATGAGGGGACAGATATGGCTACTGAAGCTCGAATAAAAGCTATTCTGAGTGATATGACTTTAGAGCAAAAAGTCGGTCAAATGGTTCAAGGTGAAATAAAATGGGTAAAACCGGGAGATGTATCTAAATATTTCTTGGGTTCAATTTTAAATGGTGGTGGGTCGCATCCAAATACGAATAGAAATCCAAGGGAACCACACTATGGCCGCGGCTCTAATGATAAAAATGCGAGTATTCAAGATTGGCTAGATGTAGCAGATGAGGTTTATTTAGAATCAATAGATAAATCAAGAGGTGGGGCTGGGATACCTATTATCTGGGGCACTGACGCTGTGCATGGCCATAACAACGTTATCGGCGCTACATTATTCCCCCATAATATCGGTTTGGGTGCAGCAAATGATCCCGAGTTGTTAAAGAATATTGGCGAGATAACGGCAAAGGAAGTCGCTGTAACGGGTATTGATTGGATTTTCGCGCCTACTGTCGCAACAGTGAAGGATAACAGATGGGGAAGAACATACGAAGGATACAGTAGCGAATCTGATATAGTAGGTCGTTATGCTAGACAAATTGTCGAAGGAATACAGGGCGATGACATAAACGAACTTCGATCAAACCCTGCTAAACTAATAAGCTCAGCTAAACATTTCATTGGCGATGGAGGCACCTACAGAGGTATTGATCAGGGAGATACTGTTCTATCACTCGAAGACTTACTCAAAGACCATGGCCAAGGATTTTATAAAGCACTCGAGGCCGATGTCCAGACTATTATGGCTTCATTTAATAGTTGGAATGGAGACAAAATTCATGGGAATGAACAACTTTTGACCGATGTTCTCAAGACTCAGTTAGGTTTTGATGGCTTTGTTATTGGCGATTGGAATGGACATGGACAAGTAGATGATTGTACTAATAGAAGTTGTCCGAGCGCTATTAATGCGGGTGTTGATATGATCATGGTTCCAGAGCATTGGAAACCATTTTTGAAAAATACGATTCAACAAGTAAGAGATGGCATTATTCCAATTTCAAGAATTGACGATGCTGTTTCTCGTATTTTACGAGTAAAAATAAGAGCGGGGATGTTTGAGAAAGGATTACCCTCGATCCGAGCGTATTCAGGAAGAAGTGAGCTTTTGGGTTCGACTGATCACAGAGAAATTGCAAGAGAAGCTGTTCGTAAATCTTTAGTCTTGATGAAAAATAACGACATTTTGCCACTCCAACCAAATACTCATATTTTGGTCACAGGTGATGGCGGTAATGATGTTGGCAAGCAGAGCGGCGGATGGACTATAACATGGCAAGGTACTGGAAATACAAATGATGATTTTCCTGGCGCGACAAGTATATTCGCTGGAATTGGCGAAGCAATGGAGTTAGTTAATGGATCAGCTGAGTATAGCGATGATGGAAGTTGGATAAAGAAACCTGATGTTGCAGTTGTTGTATTTGGTGAGGATCCCTATGCAGAAGGACAGGGCGATATTCCGTATCTAAATGACCCTGATAATGAAAGCACGAAGCAGATATTCAAAAAGCTCCAGGACGAAGGCATTCCAATTGTAAGTATTCTGCTTACGGGAAGACCACTGTGGATGAACTCAGAAATTAATAGCTCAGATGCATTTATAGTTGCTTGGTTACCCGGAAGTGAGGGAGGTGGTGTTGCTGATTTAATCGTATCTGATAAAAATGGCGATCCGAGATATGATTTCACTGGTCGACTATCGTTTCCATGGCCCAAATACGAAGTCAATCTGAAGGATGAAGCGCTTGCTGTAGATGAATTTATCCTGCCTCTAGGAGCTGGCATGAGTTATAAAACTAAAAGTACTTTACCCAATTATTTAAGTGAAAAGAGTTCTGTAGTTTCAGAGGATGTTGCTGACATTATTTTTGCGGGTTCCACGAGAGAGCCATGGAAAACATATGTTGGTGATATAAACGATTGGCACAGGCTGGTGTCCTCGGGTGTGGGTAAGACGCAGAATGGAGATCTTAGATTAGATATTGTTGATGGTAATGTTCAGGAGGACTCGTTGAGAGTAAGGTGGGATAAGGGGTATGAAAGTCAATTTTATTGGCAAGCTGATGTACCAGCTGATTTCTCAAAAATGGAGGAACAAGGCGGCGCGTTGGTAATGGAATTTATGATTAACAAATACCCGGAGGGCACAGTTACGCAACGAATGGATTGTGGCTGGCCGTGCAGAGGAGAGATTGATGTTACAGAATTTTTTAAATCAATACCTTTGAAACAGTCAAGTAAAATTGGCTTAAGCCTTTCCTGTTTCAAAAAGATGGGAGTTGATCTCAAAAAGATTACCTCGCCTTTGGTACTTGTAAGCAAAGACGAGTTTTCGATAACCTTCTCTGATGTGAGAGTGGTTGTGGATCCCTTAGAGGAGAACACCATCCAAAGCTGTGATACTGGTCTGACTCCCGTTGTTATAAATTGAAAAACGATGTTGCATTTTTTGAGGTAAATAAACAAATTTCGTCTAAGGACTCACATCTATTGACAGCAATTTCGTCGATTACGTATTTTAAAAAAGCAGGTTCATTGATTTTGTTTTTTGGTAAATCTGACATGTTTTGTGGAAGAAGGTACGGCGCATCTGTCTCCACCATGAGTTTTTCGAGTGGAACGTTTTTTACGATATTTCTCAGTTCTTTGCCTCGCTTAATGTCACATATCCAACCAGTGATACCAATATATAGTCCCATTTCTAGATATTTTAATAGATTCATCTGACCGCCTGTGAAACAGTGGATGACAGATTTTGGTAGATCTTTCCCAAAGCTTTCAAGAATTCTTACTTGATCATCAAATGCATTCCGCTCGTGCAAGAAAAGTGGGAGATTTTTATCTATTGCCAGTTCAATATGTTTTGTAAATGACTCTATTTGTGACTCCTTTGATGAAAAATTTCTGTAGTAATCTAAACCTGTTTCACCAATGGCAACAACACAAGAGTGTGTTGTAAGCTTTTTGAGTTCATCCAAGGATTCTGCTGAAAAATTTTTAGCCTCATGCGGATGGATTCCTACAGTGGAGAATAGAAAACCATTAGGAGAGTTATGCGAGGATTCGCACATCGAGATTGCATTTTTACTCTCATCAAGCGATGTGCCCGTAATTACCATTTTTTTGACGCCACTGTTTTTTGCCCTAGATAAGACGTCAGAGACGTTTTTAAAACGCGGGCTAGTTAAATTTACACCGATATCTATCATTATTTGTATATGCTTTAATCTATTAGTTGTGTTAAAGATGATGAGATCCATTTTACATTGAGCTTGATAAAAATAGGGAACTAATTAGCACATAAATTATTTAACATTTAGTAAGTATTTTTAAGGAAAAGTGGTTTATTTAATTTTATGGAATGGATACTTATCGTTTTTGGAATTTTACTTGTTGCGTTCCCAGTCGTTTGGGTTAAACAGTCTCCAACTCAGAAAAAAATTGCAAACTTGAGAAAAATAGCAAGAGAGAGCGGTCTCTTAGTTCGTCGCTGTCGAAGACCTGATGCGCGAGAAGATGAGAGAAAATTAACGTCAGTTTGTTATGAAATGCCGTGCGCTTATAAGGAATTGGATATGACGTTTTGTTTACAGAGGGTCAGTGAACGCGGAGAGCCTTCCGCCTGGAATACATGGCGATGGGCAGGCAAAAAACCGAGTACAAAATGGACTGAAGTAATTCACTATTTGACCACTTCTTCTTCGAAGGACGTAAAAGCACTGATTGCACGGCCTGGATTTATTGGCTTAATTTTAGATGAAAAAAATATCTCGGAAGGTTTGACCTTTTATGTAGAAATTTTATCTAATTCAAAAAAAATAGTTGACCGAGACTTAGCATAACTATTATAACGAGCAGTGTTTAAATTAGGTTTGAAATAATTGATCGAGGATTCCATTGAATGGGTAAGTCACTGGTAATAGTTGAGTCACCTGCTAAAGCGAAGACCATAAACCGGTACCTTGGCGATGATTTTATTGTTAAGTCTAGTGTCGGTCATATTCGTGATCTACCAACAGGGGCAAGTAGAGAGACTTCGGATCCTAAGGAAAGAGCAAGGCAAGCTGCCCTAACGAGAAAGATGTCTCCTGAAGACAAAGCCTCTTACAAGGAGAAAAAGGCAAAAACTCAATTAGTAAAGAGTATGGGAATAGATCCTGACGATAATTGGCGAGCAAAATATACTGTTTTGCCTGGAAAAGAAAAAGTTGTTAGTGAGCTAAAGAAAGTAGCAAAAGATTCTCCACAAATATTTTTAGCCACTGATATGGACAGGGAAGGAGAAGCAATTGCGTGGCATTTGAGTGAGATAATTGGTGGTGATAGCAAGCGTTTTAAACGGGTAGTATTCAATGAGATCACTAAAAACTCTATCAAAGAAGCATTTGCTAACCCGGGTGAAGTAAACTTGAGTCGGGTTGAAGCTCAGCAAGCAAGGCGATTTTTAGACAGAGTTGTTGGTTTTATGGTTTCGCCATTGCTATGGGAGAAAGTTGGGAGAGGCCTGTCTGCGGGTCGTGTACAATCAGTAGCAGTTAAAATGATTGTAGAGCGTGAGAGGGAAATTCGGGCATTTGTCCCTGAGGAATATTGGACTTGTGAGGCTCATTTAGAACATAAGGATACTAATGGCGATGATAACTCTAGTCTGAGTTTTGATGTTAAGAAGATGGATGGAGCTGCTTACCGACCAACGAGTAAAGAAGAATCTGATGCAGCAATTAGAGAATTAAACGAAGCAACATTTAAAGTTGTGGATTCTAGGCAAAAGCCAACTGAGTCAAAACCATCTGCGCCATTCATTACTTCAACTCTTCAGCAGTCCGCAAGCACCAGATTAGGCTTTGGTGTCAAGAAGACAATGGTTCTCGCTCAAAGACTCTACGAGGCAGGATACATAACATACATGAGAACCGACTCTACTAGTTTGAGTAAAGATGCTGTCAGTGCATGTCGGGATTATATTAGCGTTAGATTTGGTAAGAATTACTTGCCAGAAAACGAGCGAGTGTATAGCCCAAAGTCAGGTGCCCAAGATGCACACGAAGCAATCAGGCCATCAAATGTTGATATTGCGCCTGGATCTTTGAAGGACATTGAATCTGATGCGGTAAAGCTTTATCAGCTTATATGGCAACAATTTATTGCATGTCAGATGACTAATGCATTGTTCACATCAACTACAATTGATGTAGAGGCTGGAAAATACCTTTTGTCCACTAGAGGTCGGATAACAAGATTCGAAGGTTATCTCGCTGCTTTGCCTAGTATTCGCAAGAATGATGAAGATAAAGAATTACCCAATCTTAAATTACAAGACCAGTTAAATTTATTGGCTTTGGTTCCGTTGCAACATTTTACAAAACCTGTAGCGCGGTTTTCAGAGGCCTCTCTTGTCAGAGAACTTGAGAAACGTGGGATTGGCAGGCCATCAACTTATGCCTCTATCATCAGCACAATTCAGGACAGAGGATATGTCAGCATAGAAAATAAAAGAATATTTGCAAAAAAAATTGGAGACATTGTGACGGATAGGTTGTCAGAGTGTTTTAAAGATTTAATGGATTATAGCTTTACAGCTACTATGGAGAAACGTCTTGATCTTGTCGCAAGTGGCTCTGTCAACTGGAAAACCTTACTGAATGATTTTTACTCTGGATTCAGCACTAGTCTCTCATCTGCCAAAGAGGACACAATTGGCATGAGACCAAACACTCCGTCAAAAACTGATATCGCTTGTAAATTATGCGATAGGCCCATGTTGGTGAGAACTGCTGGAACCGGCGTCTTTCTGAGCTGTTCCGGATATTCTCTTCCTCCAAAGGAGAGATGTAAAGGCACCCTCAATCTGACATCAGGTGATGAGGCGATAAATATAGAGGAAGATGATGAGGCAGAATCAAAATCCTTAATGCAAAAAGAGAGATGCAACTTATGCAATACCTCGATGGATAGCTATTTGATAGATGAGAAGAGGAAGCTTCATATATGTGGAAATAACCCTGATTGTCCTGGCTTTTTTACTGAATTTGGTAATTTTGTTCTAAAAGGCTATGAAGGGCCAACCCTCGAATGTGATAAATGTGGAAGCGAAATGCAATTAAAAAATGGCAGATTTGGTAAATATTTCGGGTGTACAGGGGAGAATAGTGCTGGAGAACCATGCAAAAATACTCGAAAGTTATTAAGGAATGGTGAGCCTGCACCGCCAAAGGTAGATCCTATCGCAATGCCTGATTTAAAATGTGAAAAGGTGGACGATCATTATGTTTTGAGGGATGGCGCATCTGGCTTATTTTTAGCGGCGAGTCAGTTCCCTAGGCATAGAGAGACACGAGCACCGCTTGTTCGAGAGCTTTTACCTTACAAGGCTAGCATTGATGATAAATATCAGTTTCTACTCAACGCCCCTTTGCAAGATTCAGACGGCAATGACACCATAATTAGATTCAGTCGAAAAACAAAAGAGCAATATGTGAGAAGCGAAAAAAATGGTAAACCCACGGGCTGGAATGCCTTCTACGATAATGGTAAGTGGTCGGCAGTAAATTAAGGCAATATGGATCTTCAGGTAGTCAATTAAAAAACTTATATTTTAGATTCAGACAAACAGCGATCATTATGTTATTGTCATGTGTATATTCGATTCAACTGAACAACATTTAAAGCAAAGAGGATTTTGTTAATGGCACTTACTGAATACGAGCTCGTTTTACTGGATGATGGAGAAATTGTTCTTCAAAGATCAGGCTCCAGTGAACCCTTGGTTACAATAAATTTTTCAGAGCCTGTAATGCAGTATCTGGGAGATAAGCATGTAGATGTAGCAAAGGTGATGATAGATGCAGGAATAAAGGCTGCTGTCAATATTAATGATGGAGAAAATGTTACCAAAACTGTTAATTTTGATCCCAAGCAGCACAGTATTCATTAATAACGTTACAAATTTGTTCTGAGAATTCCTACCGCTAGACCCTCGATATCAAAGCTTTGCGATCTTAAGTCTACTACTATAGGTTGAAAGTCTTTATTTTCAGGCAAGAGGTGTACTTCAAAATCTTTCATGGTCTTTTTGAATCTCTTAACGGTCACCTCACCATCGACTCTAGCAACAATAATTTGGTGATTCTCAGCAATTTGCTGTTGCCGAACTGCCAACAAATCCCCGTCACAAATCCCCACGTTTATCATACTTTCTCCTTGAACTCTCAAAAAGTAATCGGCGTTTGGATGAAATGAACTTCCAGACATTTCTTGATAATCATCAATATTTTCCTCTGAGAGAATTGGTTCGCCAGCTGCTACTCTTCCAACAATTGGCAATCCTCTGTCTTGCTGAACTATTCTAATACCCCTAGAAGCTCCTGGAATCATTTCGATAACTCCTTTTTTTGCAAGCGCTTTAAGGTGATCCTCAGCTGCATTGGGAGATTTAAAACCTAGTCTCGAGGCAATTTCTACCCTGGTTGGCGGATATCCTGTTTCCTCAACGCAGTTTTTGATTAAATCAAAAATTTGTCTTTGTCGGCTTGTTAATATTTTCATAATGCTTCTCTCACTTCACAAAAAGAATGCTGTAATTATATACAGTAAAATTAATTTGTCTATCCTAGTAAAGTATTTTATTAAGTTTTCAGATGATATGATCGAGCCAAAGATTATCAATACAAATAAAAAAGGCTTTTAAATGAGTTTGCCTAAAAAAAAGTTTTTTGGGAGATTGATGCTTGATATTGAGGGTGAGTCGCTATCAGTTGAAGATCAAAAGCTGCTTTTAAACCCGAATGTTTGTGGAGTAATACTTTTCGCAAGGAATTACTCTAGTAAACGGCAACTTATTAATTTAACTCAGCACATCAAGAGCATTTCACCTCAAATGTTAATTGCAGTTGATCAAGAAGGTGGACGAGTTCAACGGTTTCAAACTGACTTTGTTCGACTTCCATCGATGCAAAAATTAGGTGATATGCTTTCAAGATCAAATGAGTCAGCTATTAAGTTCATCAGAGACGTTGGTTGGCTTATGGCTACGGAAATCAGATCTTGCTTTGTCGATTTTAGTTTTGCTCCAGTAATTGATGTTGATAGGTTTAGAAGTTCTGTAATAGGAGATCGATCATTCTCAGAAAATCCTGATACTGTCTCCCTTGCGGCAGGAGCTTTTATTAATGGCATTCATGATGCAGGTCTGCCTTGCGTTGGGAAACACTTCCCTGGTCATGGAAGTGTTGTAGAGGACAGTCATCTAGAGCATCCAGTGGATTATAGATCACTGGAAGAAATTACATCACATGATTTAGTGCCATTTCAAAAATTGATTCCCAGTTTAGATGCAATAATGCCCGCACATGTGACTTTTCCAAAAATCGATAAAAACCCCGTCACATATTCGTCATTTTGGTTGAGAACAGTACTTAGGAAGAATTTTGAATTTAAAGGCATTATTTTTAGCGATGACCTTAGTATGAAGGGCGCTGAAATTGCTGGGGACTATAAAGATCGGGCAAAATTGGCATATGAATCAGGTTGTGATGTAACCCTTGTTTGTAATTGTCGCGAAGGAGCATTGGAAGTCTTATCATTCTTAGAGGAGCATCAGAATCCAAGTAATGATATTTTGAACTTAATGTGGCGCTCTGCACGAGATGATACAATTGAAGACATTGAATTAAAACGCTTTGAAAGAGTCCGTGAAGAGCTAAACAGATTAATACCTTATTGATGTAATTAACTTATTAAGAAGAGAGAAATCAATGGAATCATTATTATCTTGGATCAAAACGGCGAAGGAGCTGGAATATTTTTGGGCCATAGAAATAGTCGGTATTTTTATTTTTATTCTTCTGTTCAATTATTCTTGCAGATTAATATTAAATAAGCTCGAAATTAAAGCGAAAAAAACAAAAAATACTTGGGATGATGCCCTCGTTCATGCACTCAGAACGCCTATTAGGTTTATGGGTTGGCTTGTAGGCTTTAATTTATTAACGTTATTCTCAACTGACTTGCTGCCAAGCTATGTGTATCAAAATGTTCTAATAGGAAATAAGCTATTTCTGCTCCTGTTCTTAATGGTCTTTTTGAATTCCTTTATCAAAAAGTCCGAAGATAATCTAATTAGTCAAAAGTTTCTTTCAGATCCTGTTGATCCAACAACGGTAAAGGCTATATCAAAGTTATTGCGAGCATCAGTCCTGATTGTTGTTTTACTCACTGTAATGCAACTCTTTGATTATAGTGTCTCCGGGTTATTGGCATTTGGCGGCATTGGAGGGATCGCGGTTGGTTTTGCAGCGAAAGATTTACTTGCGAACTTCTTCGGAGGTTTGATGATTTATCTTGATCGGCCATTTTCTGTAGGCGATTGGATTCGATCTCCAGATAAAGAAATTGAGGGGACTGTTGAAGATATTGGATGGAGGTTAACTAGAATTAGAACTTTTAGTAAGCGGCCTTTGTATATTCCAAACTCAATTTTTGCCAGTATTTCAGTGGAGAATCCGTCTCGAATGAGCAATCGGCGAATATATGAAACGATAGGGATTCGCTATGATGATCTGAAAAAAATGAAAAAAATTGTTTCAGGCGTCAAAAATATGCTCGAGGCACACGATCAAATTGATAACAGTCAAACTCTGATGGTAAATTTTAATACTTTCTCTGAGAGTTCGGTAGATTTCTTTGTTTATACCTTTACTAAAACCACAGACTGGGCTCTTTTTCATGAAATTAAACAAGATATTATGCTTAAAATTTCAGAGATTATTGAGCTCAACGGCGCCGAAGTTGCTTTCCCAACATCAACTCTTTATCTAAAATCAAGCGAGAAAGATGAATGAGCTCATTTAGGATCGCCATGAGGCATATATTGAATGGCAATCTTCAAATTATTTTACTTTTTTTTATTCTGTCTGGCTGCACAAGTAAACCTGAGACTGTTCTCCCAGTAACAAATTTCTCTTTGGATAGTTATCTTGGTGTTTGGCACGAGATTGCCAGAATTGATAACAGATTTGAGAGAGGATTGACTGATGTAACTGCCACCTATGCTAATCGTAATGATGGAGGCATAGAAGTGCTGAATAGAGGATATCATTTAGAATCTAATCAGTGGAAAGAGGCAACTGGAAAAGCATACTTTTTAAAGGATCAAAGTATCGGTCATCTAAAAGTTTCTTTCTTCGGTCCCTTTTACAGTTCCTATTTGATTTTCGAATATAGTGAGGGAAGCTACGCATACGTAACGGGCAACAGTTATGAATACCTTTGGCTGTTGTCGAGAACAAAAGTTGTTTCTAAAACTGTAATCGATCAATTTATTTCTAAGGCCAATAGTTTGGGTTTCGACACCAGCAAATTGATTTACAATGCAAGCTATTTTGATCAAAAACCCACATTATCTGGGGAAGAATTGCTCTGATTCTCTGGCTCAATATTTATTGGTTTGGGTTCATAGGACTTAGCATTTATTATCATTCCAAGCTCGGGATGATCTAAGTAGTAGAGTTTACCATCATCGATTCTTTTGGATTGATTTATAGTCCACAAGTCATCTAACAGAAGATTGCTTGCGGGAGCTGTTTTTTCTATATCTGGTGCAGGCTCAAATCGGTTGATAGCATAGTCCTTCGCTATCAAGTTTTTTAGCCTGCCATTTGACTGTTCGATAGTTTCATCGGATAGGCTGCCATAATTTTCAATGCTCACTTCGTAATTTTCAGTAATTTCAGTAATTTCAGTGGTTTTGTTTTCTACCAGTTTACTCAGTTTCCAAAAGGTCCTTTCTTCCTCATACTCTTCCGGTATGTCGGGGAGTTTGAAATATTGTTCACTACTATTTTCAATATTAGTTGGGAATATTAATTTCCATAGATTTGCTTCAAAATGAAGAAATCTGGACTTATAGAATCTGATAGAGCCCTCGATTTCAGAGCGCCCATCTAACTGATCTCCAGCGCCGATTACTATCCAATTTTGGCTGTCAGACTCATCTGCAATAAATCGCCATGATTCATGGAAGAATACATTAAAACCGCGCCTATTAAGTGATCGTGCCGTATCATTAAGATCTCTTATCTTTGAATCGAGGATTTGAAATTCCTCTTCATACTCAGGTATAAATAAATTCTCCTTCTCATACTCCATTACTAACTCTTCTAACACACCATCTTCTGATGGTTTCAGTTCAAATGAATCCTCCTCTAAGCTTGTAGAGTCAATAGATTGCGTCAAAGTCTTGTCGTGTTGCTCAAGCTCTGAGACGGGATCATAACTTGTAATTTCCGGCAGTAATGCTCCTTCAATCATAAGACTTTCTCTCTGTTTTTCTTCAATAACATTTGTCAAGTAGATGATATTGTCTGAAAACTTTAGAGGTAGGGAGGGAGTCGAAGTTTCGCTATTGACATTAGATGGTTGATTGAAAAGAATTACTTCAACTTGATACCAGTTTTCAGGTGCATCAATTTGTGCGGTTGACTGTCCATAGCTGACTGAAATAAAACTCAGCAAGAAGGTAAAATTAAAAAGATACAAAGGATTTAATAAGCTAAATCTAAACATTTTCTAACGTTATCCGAGAACGAAGTCTACTATCCTTGCGCAATGTCTAATTCATTACAATTTATTTGTGCAAGAATATCTGCAATTTTTTTGAAAAGATCATCATCTTGTTCGATTTCCATGACAAAATTTAATTGATTTTGAGATTTGAGTTGGAATTTGTCAGGTTCATTTTGAATAAGTTTTATAACATTTTCTGGTTTGATATTTGTTTTATCAGAAAATTTAATTCGGCCACGCGTCTTTGAAAATTCTAGTTTTGTAATGCCAAGTTCATGTGCAAGCTGTTTCAAATAATTAGTACTAAATAAGTTCTTTGTTTCAGTCGGTAACAAACCAAATCGATCAATCATTTCCACTTGTAGCTCATGCATTTCCTCTTCTTTTTTACAATTCGCTATTCGCTTATACATCATCAGTCGAGTATTAACATCTACGATATATGTCTCTGGGATGTAGGTTGGGATGTGAAGATTTATTTCTGTCTGGTCGGCTATAAGTGGTGCATCATAGCTCAAACTGCCCTCTCGAAGCTCTGTAATCGCCCTCTCTAGCATCTCCATATAAAGCGTGAAACCAATAGTGTGAATATGTCCACTTTGTTCATCGCCCAGAAGCTCTCCAGCACCACGGATTTCGAGATCATTTGTGGCTAGAATGAACCCTGATCCTAATTTCTCTGAAATCGAGATTGCCTCTAGGCGTTTTTTAGCGTCAGATGTTATCTTTTTGTCCTCATCTGTTACTAAGTAAGCATAAGCTTGATGATGAGATCGACCTACTCGACCTCTGAGTTGATGAAGTTGGGCGAGCCCGAATTTATCAGCGTTATTGATGACAATAGTATTAGCGCTGGGGATATCGATCCCCGTCTCTATTATTGTCGTGCAAACAAGTACTGCAAATCTTTGATGGTAGAAATCAGACATTACTCTCTCAAGATCTCTCTCCCTCATTTGACCATGAGCGAAATCAACAGTAGCCTCAGGGACCAATTCCTTAATATTTTGAGTTATCCGGGTAATCGTCTTCACATCATTATGGAGAAAATATACTTGACCTCCACGAAGAATTTCTCTTGATATCGCTTCTCGGATTATTGCGGTTTGATTACTAGTGACAAAGGTTTTGACGGATAGTCTTTTTTCCGGCGGTGTCGCTATAATCGACAGATCTCTGACTTCGTTCATTGCAAGATTGAGAGTCCTTGGGATGGGTGTAGCAGTCATCGTAAGTATGTCGATGTTGCTCTTGAGGGACTTCATTTTTTCTTTCTGCCGAACACCGAATCTATGTTCTTCGTCGATTACCATCAGACTAAGATTTTTGAATTTTAAATTCTGATAAAGTAGTTTATGCGTACTAATGAGAAGGTCAACTTTTCCTGCCTCTACTTGCTTTATAATCGCTTTTTGCTCGGTAGCACTTTTAAACCTCGATAATTCTTCTATTTGAAAAGGCCACTCGGAAAATCTGTCTCTAAAAGTTGTAAGATGTTGCTGTGCTAGAAGGGTTGTTGGCACCAAGATCACAACTTGTTTTGCATTGACCATCGCAGTGAACGCAGCTCTCATGGCGACTTCAGTCTTTCCAAAGCCAACATCTCCGCAAATAAGTCGATCCATTAGTTTTTTATCTAAGAGATCATTTCTTACAGCATCTATCGCTTGCAACTGGTCGGCCGTTTCTTCAAATTTAAATTCAGAGCAAAATTGTTGATATTCGACTTCAAAAGGGCGATACGAGAAACCAATGGAACTCGCTCGTCTGGAATAGACATCTAAAAGTTCGACAGCTGTATCTCTTGCCTTAGCGACAGCCTTTTTTCTTGCAGTGTCCCATTGATCTGATCCTAAACGATTTAATTTTGGAACAATATTTGTTCCCGAGCTAAACCTTGAAATTAAATGAATCGATGAAACAGGCAAATAAATAATTGATTTTTCAGCATACATCAAGACGATGAATTCACTCTCAACATTATCAATAATTAATGTTTCTAGCCCCTTATAAAGCCCAATGCCGTGCTCCAAATGAACAACAGGCTCTTCGATTTTCAGTTCAGATAAATCTCTGAAGAAATTATGGTTTGACTCATTATTAACCTTCCGTCGACGCCTCTGTTGGACCTTTTGTCCAAATAAGTCGCTTTCTGTTAAAACTAGCTCTTTTTTATCAGTTAGATAAACACCCTTCATTAGCTCAGAAATTGTGATTGAGAAATGGTTGTTAGAGGCCTTAAATTCTTTCCAACTGTTTACTTCTTTGGGGAAAATATTAATTGTTTGAAGCATTTCTATTAGTATTTCCCGACGACCAGAGGATTCAACGCAAAATAATACTTTTAGAGTTGGAGAGGCGACGCGCTCATGAGAGAGAAAAGTCTCGAGTAATGAGAGTTTTTGCTCTAGGTTTTCCGTATTTTCAAAACAGGGTAATACGCCATATAGCGATGATGAACATTTGATGTCGGCATTATCAAGTCGTCTGGTTGCCGTAATCTTATCTATTATATCTTTCGGATAAGAAAATAATTTTTCTGGCTTCAAAGGTGGCTTTGAGGTGTCAAACATGCAATTTTCATATCGTAACGATATATCGTTCCAATATTTAGTAGCCAAGTTTTCAATATCACCGATAACGATATGTGACAAATTTTGAGGCAGATAGTCAAACAAAGTACTAGTTTTTAAAAAAAATAGTGGCATGTAATATTCAATACCATTTGGGCTGATACCTTTGCGCACAGATTTATAAATATTTGACTTTAGTGGATCACTGTCAAAATATTTAACCCAATTTGATGAAAATATATCAATTGCAGGTTTGTCCAATGGAAATTCATTAGCGGGAATTAGATTAATATTTTCGACCTGACAAGTACTTACTTGGGTTGTGGTCTCAAAAATTCTTATTGACTCAATTTCATCATCAAATAAATCTATTCTAAATGGATTAGCGACACCCATGGGATAGATGTCGATAATCGAGCCTCTGAGTGCAAATTCACCATGTTCATAAACCGTTTGAACTCTTCGATATCCACCAGCAGACAAACGCTGTTGTAATTCATTTGAATCAAAATTATCTCCAACTTTATAAATAAAAGTTCTAGATGATATGAACTCTTTTGGAGGTAAATAGTTCATTAAAGTTGTGATGGGCACGATTAATGCGCCTCTGGAGATGTTGGATAATTTCGATAAAGTTTCAAGGCGTTTCGATATTAGATCTTGATGAGGTGAGAACACGTCATAGGGTAAAGTTTCTCTGTCAGGGAATGAGAGTATTGGTACATTTGTATCTTTCAGGAAAAAGTTTAGGACGCTTGTCAGCGAGTTTGCCTCTTGCGCACTTGAGGTAATAAGAAGCGATAGCGAATTATTTTTTTCGATAGCCTCTGACAGCAAAAGATGTTGGGCAGTATCTAGCATATCCAGTTTAATATTCATTTGAACAAGTCATTGTACGAGTTCTTAATGGACATCGTTCTTATTTTCGGATATTTAGTTGACCTGTTTGTCTTCAACTAGGGTAAAACTCTCTGCCACTAATTTGAGATTATTATATCCGATGTATTTACGAAAAATTAATCTCAATCATGCTGTGACAAATAACGAAAAAAATGCAGTTATTTTTTGCTTTTCTGTATTTATTAACTGGTATGAATTAAAAGGTGAGCCTATAATAGAGGGCCATAAAAGCTACTTTATCTCGAACACAAAAGACTATTCACTCCGGATTTACTTCGGCTTGACGTTTTAACTAATTTCGAGTGATAAGAAGATTCATTTTGAGGTTTTTGAGGAAAAGTCTTGAAAAGCGAATTACTTAAAATCAATGGTGGATTAGATCTTCCGATCGCAGGTAAACCTAACCAGGTTATCTCAAGTGCTTGCGACTCTCAAAAGATAGGAATAATTGGTGCTGATTACGTAGGGCTCAAGCCCACGATGGGTGTTAGGGAAGGAGACTGTGTCAAAAAAGGTCAAATCCTATTTTCTGATAAGAAAAATGAGCTTGCTAAAATTGTTTCACCGATAAGTGGCAAAGTTTCTCAAATTAATAGAGGAGCACGAAGGATTCTTCAGTCTGTAGTAATTGACCGTGAGGGTGATGAAGAGATTTGTTTTGAAAAGTTTACTGAATGCTCGATAGAGAGCACAGATAGAGAAAAAATAAGAAATATTCTTGTTGAATCTGGGCAATGGGTGGCATTAAGAACTCGGCCTTATTCAAAGGTGCCAGATATTCGGTCTAATCCAAACTCCATTTTTGTGACAGCAAGTGATTCTAATCCCTTGTCAGTGAATCCTGATGTAGTAATTGAGCAGCAACCAGAATATTTTTCTTTCGGGATGAGAGTTTTGTGTAAATTGTGCGATGGGAATATTCACCTATGTACTGATGCGAGCTCGGACATCTTGATTAACGATATGCAGCAGGTAAAGCATACTAGATTTGCAGGCAAGCATCCCGCAGGACTTGCTGGAACTCATATTCATTTTCTTGATCCAGTTAGCAGTTCAAAGACCGTATGGGTTATCAATTATCAAGATGTAATAGCGTTCGGATATTTATTTTTGACTGGAAATATATATTCTAGAAGAATTATTTCGATCGCCGGACCTCAAGTTAAAGCGCCGAGATTAGTTGAAACAATTTTAGGGGCAGATTTAGATGAGTTACTGAGAAATGAGCTCTTCGAAGGCGAGAGTCGAGTGATTTCGGGATCAGTCTTATCTGGGAGGGAAAGTTCAGGTAATTTTTCATATTTGGGACGCTACCATAATCAAATATCAGTTATTGAAGAAGGTCGAGACAGACAAATCCTTCATTTTTTAAGATTAGGGAATAATAAACATTCGGCGTTACCTATCTTTATGTCAAATTTTGCAAAAAAACTTTTCAATATGACGACCAGCACAAATGGCTCGGAGAGAGCAATGGTTCCGGTGGGGGGTTATGAAGATGTTACGGTTTTAGACATCTTGCCAGCTCCTTTATTGAAATCACTTATCGTTAAAGATACTGAAATGGCTCAAAATTTAGGATGTTTGGAATTAGATGAAGAAGATATGGGTTTATACACGTATGTATGTGTAGGCAAACATGAGTATGGAACTATGCTTAGAGAGAATTTAACCCAAATTGAAAAGGAAGGTTAATTTAAATGAGAAAAGTGCTGGATAAATTAGAAGCAGACTTTCACCCAGGTGGGAAATGGGAAAAGTTTTATCCGCTTTTTGAAGCGATAGATACCTTTTTGTATAAACCTTCAAGCACGACCAAGAATAGTTCTCATGTCAGAGACAATATCGACCTAAAGAGAGTAATGATTACCGTTTGGCTTGCTACTTTCCCAGCTATGTTTTTTGGGATGTGGAACATTGGTTTTCAAGCAAACACGATTATGGCAGAGATGGGTATGTCCTCTCAGGAAGGCATTCGAGGTTTATTTATTGGTCTTTTTGCCGGATACGATGCTTCAAGTATTTGGGATAATATGATTCATGGGGCAGCTTATTTCTTACCCATCTACATAACCACTTTTTTAGTTGGTATTACGTGGGAAGTTATTTTCGCATCAGTAAGAAAGCATGAGGTAAATGAAGGATTTTTTGTTACGTCAGTTTTATTTGCTTTGACTTGCCCTCCTGATTTGCCCCTTTGGATGGTAGCGATTGGAATAAGTTTCGGCGTAGTTATTGGCAAGGAAATCTTCGGTGGTGTGGGTAAAAACTTTCTTAACCCAGCGTTAACCGGAAGAGCGTTTTTATACTTTGCGTATCCTGCATACATGAGTGGTGATGCGGTCTGGACTGCAGTTGATGGCTACAGTGGAGCAACAATGCTTTCGGTGGCCGCTAGTGATGGATTAAATGCGGCAAGTCAGGCGTATAGCTGGATGGAGTCTTTTCTTGGAACAATTCCCGGTTCAATTGGTGAAACGTCAACCCTAGCCATTATGATTGGTGGAGGTGTCTTACTATACATGAGGATAGCATCATGGCGGATCGTTCTGGGAATTTTAATCGGTTCTTTGCTTTTATCTGAACTATTTAATCTGATCGATTCAGATAATCCAATGTTTGAGCTTCCCTTCTATTGGCATTGGGTAATCGGAGGTTTTGCATTTGGCGCGATTTTCATGGCGACCGATCCTGTTTCTGCAGCGATGACAAATACTGGGAAATTTTGGTATGGCATCTTGATCGGTGTAATGGTTATCTTAATTAGAGTTGTAAATCCAGCATTCCCAGAAGGGATGATGTTAGCAATTTTGTTTGCAAATCTTTTTGCTCCACTTTTTGATCATTTTGTGGTGAACGCTAATATAAGGAGAAGAATGGCACGTGGCTAATGAATCAGTCTCTAAGACAATAACAGTCGCAGTAACTCTTTGCGTAGTCTGTGCGATTGTTGTGTCGTCTGCTGCAGTATTTTTGCGAAGCGCGCAAGAAAAAAATAAGCTACTTGATCTTAAGGCAAATATCTTAGCATCTGCGGGTCTACTAAAAACTGGAATTGGAATAGAAAAACAGTTCGAAGCAATTTCAGCCAGAGTCATTGATCTGGAGACTGGTCAATATGCTGACCACATTGATCCAAGTGCTTATGACCAGAGGAAGTCCTCCAAAGATCCGGAGATGTCAAAATCACTAACTCCGTCTGAAGATATTGCAAAGATAAAGCGTCGGGTGAGGTATGCAACGGTTTATTTGTCGGAGGTTGATGGAAAAATCGACAAACTTATATTGCCAGTGAGCGGATACGGGTTATGGTCGACTCTTCACGGATTTATTGCTCTTGAATCAGATTTCAGCTCTGTAGCAGGCATCGGTTTTTATGAACATGCGGAAACTCCGGGATTAGGTGGTGAAGTTGATAACCCAGTTTGGAAAGCATCTTGGATAGGGAAGAAGGCATATGATGGTGATAGTGTCAAAATTGAGGTTATTAAGGGTAGGGTAAATAAAGATCTTCCTGAAGCTCTTTATCAGATCGATGGACTCGCAGGAGCAACTTTGACGACTCGTGGAGTAGATAACTTAGTAAAATATTGGTTGGGCGACAATGGTTTTGCTCCATTCATAAGGTCATTAAAGATAGAGGATGAGTTGTATGTCCAAAACTAAGGATATTTTGCTTGACCCACTATTTAACAATAATCCAATAGCTTTGCAGATACTTGGTATCTGCTCTGCATTAGCAGTGACCTCTAGTATGAAAGTATCTTTTGTTATGTGCATTGCTTTGACCGCTGTAGCAGCTTTCTCAAACCTATTTGTATCGCTTATAAGAAATCAAATTCCAAGTAGCATTAGGATAATTGTTCAGATGACGATAATAGCTTCACTTGTCATTGTTGTGGATCAAATCTTGAAAGCTGTGGCATATGACATCAGCAAACAGCTATCTGTTTTTGTTGGCTTAATCATAACTAATTGCATTGTGATGGGTAGAGCTGAGGCATTTGCGATGAAAAATCCCCCGTTACCCAGTTTTATGGACGGTTTGGGCAATGGACTGGGTTACAGCTTAATACTCATGATAGTTGCATTCTTCAGAGAGCTTTTTGGAGCTGGAACGTTATGGGGAATTGTCATCCTGCCAACTACAACAAATGGAGGATGGTATGTTGCGAACGGCATGATGTTGATGCCGCCAAGTGCATTCTTCATTATTGGGCTTCTTATTTGGGCGCTACGAAGTTGGAAAAAGTCTCAAATTGAGAAAGCTGAGTATAAGCTTTCGCCAAATGCAAAGCCCAGTGAGGTGACCTAATGGAGTATTATCTCAGCCTCCTAGTTAGATCAATTTTTATAGATAATATTGCTTTGAGCATGTTCTTAGGAATGTGTACATTCATTGCACTATCAAAGAAGATTGATGCAGCGATTGGTCTGGGTATAGCTGTAATAGTTGTGCAAACTATAACAGTCCCAGTGAATAACCTTATATACAATTATTTGCTAGCTGATGGAGCTCTAGCTTGGGCTGGATTAGAAAGCGTAAACTTAAGTTTTTTAGTTTTTTTGTGCTTTATTGGTGTCATCGCATCAATTGTTCAAATTTTAGAAATGGTTTTAGATAAGTATGTTCCTGCTCTTTACAATGCTTTGGGAGTTTTCTTACCTCTTATTACAGTTAATTGTGCAATATTAGGAGGTTCGCTTTTAATGCAAGAAAGAGGGTATAACCTGGCGGAGAGTGTCGTATTTGGATTTGGATCAGGTACATCTTGGGCTCTTGCGATTGCAGTTATTGCCGGTATTCGAGAGAAATTGAAGTACAGCGATATCCCAGAGGGACTTCAAGGTCTAGGAATCGTTTTTATTACAGTTGGCCTTGTGTCACTCGGGTTTATGTCATTTGGTGGAATTGATTTATAAAGTGGAGGAAAAACATTAATGGATGCGCAGTTAGAAATTGTTTTGGGTGTTGCCATGTTCACGGCCGTGATTCTGGCTCTTGTCGTTTTAATATTGATTGCTAGAAGTAAATTAGTCGCTTCTGGAGATGTGAATATTGAAATAAATGGTGAAAAAACAATAGCTGTGCAGGCGGGAGATAAGCTCTTGCAGACACTTTCCGCTGCTGGATTATTTCTTCCGTCCGCTTGCGGCGGTGGTGGCAGTTGTGCTCAGTGTAAGTGCATAATCAATGATGGAGGTGGGTCTATGCTGCCCACGGAGGAGGCACATTTTACGAGGAGAGAGGCATTAGAAGGATGGAGACTGTCCTGTCAAACGCCAGTTAAACAAGATATGAAGGTTCAAGTACCTGAAGAAGTCTTCGGGGTAAAGCGCTGGGAATGCACTGTTGAATCTAATCCAAATGTCGCAACATTTATAAAAGAACTAACCTTAAAGCTTCCAGAGGGCGAAGATGTGGCCTTCAGGGCGGGTGGTTATGTTCAGCTAGAGTGCCCACCACATCATTTAAAGTACTCTGATTTCAACATAGATGAAGAATATAAAGGAGATTGGGAGCATTTTAATTTCTTCGAGCATGAGTCCATTGTTACTGAACCTGTTATAAGAGCCTACTCGATGGCCAACTATCCGGAGGAGAAGGGAATCGTAAAATTCAACATTAGAATTGCAACTCCTCCTCCTAGATCGAAAGGGATTGTACCTGGTCAGATGTCTTCATATGTTTTTAGTTTAAAACCTGGCGATAAGGTTACAGTATACGGACCTTTTGGAGAGTTTTTTGCGAGAGATACAGAGAATGAGATGATTTTTGTAGGAGGTGGTGCAGGAATGGCACCTATGAGATCGCATATTTTTGATCAATTGAAACGAATTAATTCTAAGAGAAAAATTAGTTTTTGGTATGGAGCAAGGTCGCTACGCGAGTGTTTTTACTCCGAAGAATATGATGCATTAGCAGCTGATAATGATAATTTCGACTGGCATTTAGCTTTATCAGATCCTCAGGCTGAAGATGAATGGAATGGACTCACGGGGTTTATCCATAATGTCCTATTTGAGCAGTATTTAAAAGATCATGAAGCTCCTGAAGACTGTGAATATTATATGTGTGGCCCACCGATGATGAATGCGGCTTGCATAAAGATGCTAAATGATTTGGGTGTAGAGAATGAAAATATTATGCTTGATGATTTTGGTGGCTGATTAAATTAAGCAATTAGTAATATGAATTTTTCACGCATTTTATGTAGCAGTTTTGTTTTTTTGTTTCTTGTTGGATGTGACCACGGTCCAGAGGTAATCAAAATAAGTGGAGCTAAATTTGGCACACTCTATAGTGTGATTGTTATTGCGGATCAGATACCACCACCCAACCTGGAAGAATTAATCGATGATAGATTAGATTTAATCGATACCTCCATGTCCACTTATAAGGTTGACTCAGAGATTAGTGAGTTTAATAGGTTAATGCCGGGCGAAAAATCATCTATCTCTGATGACTTTGTATCAGTTTACAGAACCTCGAAAGAGATATGGGAAATTAGCAATGGTGCTTTCAATCCTGCAGTTGGTCCATTAGTAGATTTGTGGGGCTTCGGCCCAGAGAAAAAGAACGATCACATCCCGGCGGCTCAAGACATCGATAAACTTTTATTAGCCTCCAAATTTTCTAATGTGAGTCTCCAAAATAGTGATGATAACTTTAACTTAGTTAAGTTGGATAATGTGAATCTTGACTTTTCAGGAGTTGCAAAAGGTTATGCTGCGGATGTGATTGCAGATTTGCTTGAAATGAGTGCTCTACCAAATTACTTAATCGAAATTGGTGGTGAAATGCGAGTTAGTGGTGTCAACTTGGAAGATAAACCGTGGAGATTAGCAATTGAATCACCCTCAGAAATTAAACGAATAGAGACTATTATTAGCGGGATAAATGGCGGCATTGCAACTTCTGGAGACTATAGAAATTACTTTGAAGTCGAGAATGAAAGATACTCACATACGTTGGATCCAAGAACAGGTTATCCAGTAAAGCATTCCCTTGCTTCAGTGACTGTGATAGCAGAGACTGGTGCTAGAGCTGACGCGCTTGCAACAGCATTGATGGTAATGGGAGAGATCGAAGGAATGAAAATGGCGGAAAAAAATAATATTCCTACATTTATGGTGACGAGGATTGATCAAGATTATCGAACGTCATATAGTTCCTCAATGGATAAATATTTAAATTATGGAGCAGTTGGTATTGATTGAATTTCTTCTAACACTAATCATAGTTGCAATAGTAATCGTCTCAATGTCTGTTGGTGTCCTGTTTAAGAAGAAACCTATTGTGGGATCATGCGGAGGCGTTGGGGCAGCCTTGGGCGAGCCTGATTATTCATGCGATATATGTGGTGGCGATGAATCAAAATGCGATGCTACGAGTAATTAAATATTAATTTATTTAGCGCTCTAATCAAGAATTAGGCTAATTAACATCCACCACTCAACCGGTTGTGTCTCAGTGACGTTTCATGTTTAATCTTCGGATGAAAAATGACCTATCCTTTTTTATAGGGTTCCGATATTTGAGGCGTTCGCGGGATGAGAAGTTTATATCCTTCATATCAGCTCTATCGATTGCCGCAATGGCGCTTGGGGTTTCAACACTCGTAATTGTTCTCTCCATTATGAATGGTTTTGATAGAGAGATAAAAAATCGCCTTTTACAAATCATACCTCATATTTCAGCAGAGCATACCAGTGGTATCGCTATCCAGGAAATCAACGAATTAAAGTCTCAATTAATTAGAGATGAAAATGCGATTAAGGTTGATCCAATGGTTAACTCAAACGGGTTGATCTATAAGAATGATCTTCAATTGGGGGTTAGTATTCAAGGTACGGAAAAAGATTGGAACTCTTTTTCTATTCTAGCTAACCATATGATAGCAGGAAATATTGACTTATTAACTGCTGAAAGTTATCAAATAGTCTTGGGAAGTCAGATCGCACGTCAGATGAATTTATTTATTGGTGACGAGGTTTCTTTGGCACTCTCGTCTATTATTCGGAGCCCTTTCGGTCCTATTCCACAAATTAAAAGATTTGAGGTGGCGGGTATTTTTGAAGTTGGTGCACAAGTAGATGGTAATGTCGTGTTTGTAAATCAAACAGATATTCGAAGGCTGTTACGGATGGACTCTAGTTTTCAAGGTTTACACATTTACCTTAAAGATCCAATAGCAAGCACTGAAAAATTTTTTACTAATATAGAGGAAAATTATCCTGACCTTCGTTGGACATCATGGCAAAGCGAGATGACTGCTTTATTCAAAGCTATGAAGATGGAAAAAATTGCTGTAACTCTTCTATTGTCTGTAATTATTGCGATCGCTTCGTTTAATATTATTGCGAGCCTGGTCTTATCTGTAAATGAGAAGCGGCAAGAGATCGCTGTCTTGAGGACCATGGGAGCAACCTCGGATTTAATTATTAAGGTATTTATAATACAAGGAACTCTAGGAAGTTTTTTTGGAATTATTTTGGGACTTTTCGTAGGAATCATTTGTTCAGTATTCATTACTGAATTAGTGCAGTTGGTTGAGTATATCTTTGACATGCAAGTATTCGATCCAAATATCTACCTCATAAGTTCATTCCCGTCCCAAATTGTTTTCAGTGACATCATATTAATTACTTTTGGTACGGTTCTGGTGACTATTTTAGCGACAATTTTTCCAGCTAGAGCGGCTGGTATGGTTCTTCCTGCAGAGGCTTTGCGATATGGAGAGTAAAAAAGTATTAATCGTAAAAGATTTAGTGAAAAATTATCAGCAGTCAAATAATTGCGTCCAGGTACTAAATAGTTTGACCCTTTGCGTGGAGCAGGGAGAGAGAGTTTCAATTATGGGCTCGTCAGGCTCCGGTAAAACAACCCTCCTCAATTTGCTTGGGGGATTAGATGATTTAAATGAGGGCACAATTCATGTTTGCTCCAAATCTTGGAGCGAGCTTAGTGTTTCCGAGAGAGCTATATGGAGAAATAAACATGTTGGTTTTGTATATCAATTTCATCATCTATTAGAGGAGTTTTCTGCAGCAGAGAACGTTGCTTTACCACTTATGATTGCGGGACAGTCTAGGGAAATTTCACTCCAAGAAGCATCAGGATTCCTAGGAGATATTGGTCTTTCAGAGCGGCTAAATCATCGACCCTCGCAACTGTCGGGTGGAGAGAGGCAAAGAGTGGCTGTCGCGAGGAGTCTTGTTACGAAACCCTCCCTTCTCTTAATGGATGAGCCAACTGGTAATCTCGACTCTGAATCGGCTAAAGTCACACTAGACCTTATCTTGCAACTCAACAAATCTTTATCAACTGCTATTGTTCTGGTAACACATGATTCGCTTATTTCGAGTCATATGGATACAACATATAAGTTATTTGACGGCAAACTAGAAAAGATTTAAACCCATGAGACAATTTGTACCTTTCTATATTGCTTCTCGTCATTTCTCAAAAGCTAATAATAAATTAGCTTTTGGATCCTGGGTGTCGAGAATTGCTACGTTTGGATTAATAATAACCGTAAGCTTGTTGGTTGTGGTCTTATCAGTTATGAATGGTTTTGATAAAGAGCTCCGGAAAACCATCCTCTCAGTTATTCCCCACATACAAATTATTGATGAGGGCGGAATCTTGGATTGGGAGCAAAAGCGATCTACTATCCTCACTAATGAAGAGGTAATTGAAGTCACTCCTTTTAATGAAATTAATGGTCTTTTAGTAAATAAAAAATTATCTCAGCCAATGAAGATTCTTGGTATTTCTCAGTCGCATATTCCAAATGGAATAAAAACTATTATTGATAATGACGGTTTGAACTTTCCAAAATTTGGGCAGATTCTTTTATCACAGAAAGTTGCAAAAAAGTTAAACATTCAAAAGCTAGATATGGTTAATTTGGTAATTCCCGAGACACTCGATAGCTCCATAGAAGTTCATTTTTTTCAAATCGCCGGGCTATTTAATAGCCACTCTGAAATTGACAAATATATTGCAATCTCGTCGCTGGGGCAGGTAGGTGAAATTCACGGTTTTCAGGAGGAAATATTCGGTTTTCGGCTTCAAATTGTTGATGAGTTTCGTGCACGAGAACTTGGCAGAGAAATAATTAGCAAATTCCCAGCGGGAACTGGGTTTAGAGATTGGATACAAACGCATGGTAACTTGCATCAAGCAATTCAATTATCAAAAAGATTAATAGTATTATTAATGCTTTTGTTGGTAGGAGTCTCAGTATTCAATATCGTTTCAATGTTGATGATGTCTGTTTTAAGTAAAAAGAGAGATATTGCAGTTTTGCAAACACTTGGATTTTCAAGATTTCAAATAGTACAAACATATATGATTAGTGGATCTATGATCGGGGTGTTCGGAATAATTATTGGAGTTGGATTGGGTATATCCTTCTGTGCTCTCATTCCAACTCTTGCTCAATGGGTAGAATATTTAATGGATTCGAAACTCTTGGATACTTCTGTCTACCCGTTTGACTATATACCAGTTTATATAGATGTGATGGATATTGTGAACGTCTCAAGTGTGGCTTTTATTTTCACGATATTAGCTTCAATCTTTCCGGCTATCAGAGCAAGCAAGGTTTTGCCTGCAAAAGAACTCAGATACGATTAACTTTCTTTTTTTTCCTTTCCGCCCTTCTAATTTCCCAATCACTTATTATTTGCCATCGCCATAGCATCAGCACGATAAAGTAGCCTAAAAGACCAAATAAAATACCGCATAAAAAGCTTCCTAAAAAGAGAGGAAATAAAATATCTGAACCAAGATTACTGAACCACTGCCAGTTGAGCTCGACGTTGAAATCTTCAATAGTTGAGTTCAATAAAATACTACCTAATTTGTAGGTCAGAAAAAACATTGGTGGAATGGTAAAAGGATTACTTATCCAAATAACTGTCAGCGCTAGCGGGAGATTCGCGCCAATAGCAAGGGATAAAAATACTGTGGCTATTGTTTGGATTGGCAGTGGTATGAAGGCGCAGAAGATACCAATACCAAAAGCTAACGACACAGAATTCCGATTTAAATGAAAAAGGTTTGGGTGACTAGATAAAGATTTAAGCCAATGGGCATCTGATTTATTAAATCGCTCTTTTGCGCCAGACACGAGCTTTTTTATAAATCTTTTTAGCATTTATTTGTCCCTTTTATTTAAAGCTTATTATGCCCTCATGTATACTTAATAACTAATGTTTCTGTGCTTGAAAAATATTTTTCGTCACCTTCTTGATCGATAAAATATCTCAAAATATAGGGTTAAAAAAATTGGATTTACCAGCGCTTTCAATTAAAAACTTAACAAAGATCTATAACGATTCCTTTAAGGCGTTAGATGGAATAAGCCTTGATGTGAGACAAGGAGATTTTTTTGCTTTATTGGGTCCTAATGGCGCGGGGAAATCTACAACAATTGGAATTATTTGTTCCTTGGTAAGAAAAACAGAGGGAGCTATTTCGGTATTTCAGCACGATGTAGATCAAGATTTCTCATCTGCGAAACATTTGATTGGAGTCGTACCTCAAGAATTTAATTTCAATCAATTTGAAAAACCAATTGATATATTGATTACTCAGGCTGGATATTTTGGGATAAAAGCTAGCATTGCCTCAGTGAGAGCTGAAAAATATTTAAAGCAGCTTGGTCTCTGGGAGAAAAGAAATGACTTCTCTAGAAATTTATCGGGTGGTATGAAGAGAAGGTTAATGATTGCCAGAGCATTGATCCATGAGCCAAAGTTGCTAATTTTGGATGAACCTACAGCAGGAGTTGATATTGAACTTCGCAGGTCAATGTGGAATTTTTTAAAAGAAATCAATGGCAATGGCACCACGATTATTCTTACAACCCATTATTTAGAGGAAGCTGAAAATTTGTGTCGTAACATTGCGATTATCGATCATGGAAAAATCATAGAGAACACGAGTATGAAGTCGCTCTTAAAAATGCTTGATAGAGAGACATTTGTTTTAGATCTTTCTAACGAAATTGACGCTTGTCCAGAGATAGAGGGTTACTCAATTTCTCTTAAAGACCAGAATCAAATTGAAGTAGAAATACCCAAGTCTGAATCACTCAATGAGCTGTTTTCAGAGCTCTCGAAAAAAAATATCAGCATCATCAGCATGAGAAATAAAACTAATCGTCTTGAGGAATTATTTCTTGGTATGGTTGAAAAGAATTTAGGACAAGAGAGTCAAAAATGAATAACAAAGAAAAATGGATAGCTTTCTATACGATTTTGCGTCGAGAGATACGCAGATTTATGAGAATCTGGCCGCAAACACTGTTACCACCAGTAATTACAATGATTCTATATTTTGTGATCTTTGGTCAGCTTATTGGTTCCAGAATTGGTTCCATGGCGGGGTTGCCGTATATCCAGTTTGTAGCGCCTGGACTCATAATGATGTCTGTAATTACAAACTCATATTCAAATGTTGTGTCATCTTTTTTCGGATTAAAGTTTCAGAGAAACATTGAAGAGTTGTTAGTATCGCCAGTGCCAAATTGGATAATTTTATTGGGGTATATAGCTGGTGGAATGTGCAGAGGATTGGGGGTTGGGATTTTAGTAACTTTAATGGCCCTTTATTTCACATCCTTCAGTATGCACAGTTTACCAGTTACTTTGGCAATCGTCCTAATGACGTCGCTAATGTTCTCAATTGCCGGACTTATTAATGCAATCTTTGCAACCAGCTTTGATGATATATCAATAATACCTACCTTTGTTTTAACGCCTCTTACTTATTTAGGAGGAGTTTTTTACTCAATAAATCTACTTGGTGATTTTTGGCGTGATGTATCAATGTTTAATCCAATTCTGTATATGGTGAACGCGTTTCGTTTTGGTATCTCGGGTATAACGGACATCGATATCATATGGTCATTTTCGATGGTGGGGTTAGCATCTATTATATTATTTTTATATGCGCTATACCTGCTTGAGAAAGGATCTCGTTTGAGAAGTTAATGAAGAATTACGACGAGACAGAGCTTGGCAAAGAGACTACGTACATTGAAAATTACGATCCGAACTTACTTTGTCCAATTAGCAGGAAAAAAGCACGAGAGAACGCCATACCCTCAGAAATCCAATTTTATGGTAATGATCGATGGACTGCTTATGAGCTATCTTGGCTCAGTCTATCGGGGTTACCCAGAGTAGCAATTGGGACTTTTAATTTTCCTTGCGATAGCACAAATGTTGTAGAGTCAAAATCCTTTAAGTTATATCTCAATTCCTTTATTCAGACGAAATTTGCATCAAAAGATGATGTTGTAAATACGATTGTTGAGGACTTAACTGATATCTGTGGAGCTACAGTATCTGTAGATATCGACAATCTTGATGAATACCAAGAAAAAATAAAAATTAGTGAGCCTAAGGCGATTTGTATTGATGGGAGCAACAAGGCATTTACGCAATACCAACCTGATCACTCGCTTTTAAAGATAGAGGAAGATAAAGAAATTTCTGAGTTACTTTATTCTAATCTTTTAAAGACAAATTGCCCAGTTACAAATCAGCCAGACTGGGCTTCTATATATGTGGATTACACAGGATCAAAAATCGACAGAGAAAGCTTGCTGAAGTACATAGTTTCATATCGACTTCATCAAGATTTTCATGAGATTTGTGTCGAAAAAATATTTTGTGATTTATACAACCTCAGTCAACCTAAACATCTTTCAGTGTACGCAAAATATATGAGGCGTGGTGGATTGGATATAAATCCGTACAGGAGCACATCTAAAAAAAACGACTTTGGAAAAACGCGGCATGTGAGGCAATAAATTTAGATTCTTATCAAAGTTAGAAAGATTGTTTTTGATAATCCATTTGTGTAGAGTTCGCGCCCTGAAGTATCGGAAAGGTTTTGCGGTGAGGTGTCCGAGTGGTTGAAGGAGCACGCCTGGAAAGTGTGTAAGCGTTAATAGCGTTTCGAGGGTTCGAATCCCTCTCTCACCGCCACTGAAATAACTTGTTATTAATCAAAGGGTTATGATACCCTAAATGCCCTTTGACGTAATAGTGACGTAATGGAAATG
>OCZA010000075.1_pt1 | contig 32874 bp, 29 predicted proteins | sample 1539021 | NCBI WGS metagenome assembly OCZA01 (sample SAMEA2619376, study PRJEB22493) | marine metagenome | biome: marine biome (ENVO:00000447); feature: surface water layer (ENVO:00002042); material: "saline water (ENVO:00002010), including plankton (ENVO:xxxxxxxx)" | depth 5 m | reverse complement strand
AAAATTATTATGGATGAAACTATTAAATTAAGTAGGTCTACTGTTGAAAAATATCTTAATTGCCCTAGATGTTGCGTTCTTGATAAAAAGCATAAAATAAAACCTCCATCATTACCATTTACTTTAAATATTGCTGTAGATAATTTATGTAAAAATGAGTTTGATTATTATCGTGAAAGACAGGAATCTCATCCTTTATTTATTGAGCATAATATCGATGCTGTACCTTTTAAACATAAAGATATAGATATTTGGAGAAGCAATTTTAAAGGAATAAGATATAAATCTACTGAACATAATTATGATTTTGGTGGTGCGGTCGACGATGTCTGGCAAAAAAAGAATGGAGAGTTAATTATTGTTGATGTAAAAGCAACATCAAGAAATAATTTTGATTGGTTTGAAACTTTCAATAAATATGATTATGCAAAAGCATATAAAAGACAATTAGAAATGTATCAGTGGTTATTTAGAAAAAATGGTTTCAAAGTTGCAGATGAAGCCTATCTTCTTTATTTTAATGGGAAAAAGAATGAGAAATTTTTTAATAATCAGTTAAAATTTGATGTGCATTTTATTAAATTAGATTGTTCTTCAGCATGGGTAGAAGGCAAAGTTATTGAAACAGTTAAACTTCTCAGATCTAACTTTTTCCCTTCACCATCTTTTAAATGTGAATATTGTAATTATTTAAAAAAGCGTTGGCAGTTGTCACAAAATTAATTAATGACATTGAAAAAATAATATTATTGGATAATTCTGGAAAAATTTTTAAATAAAGATAATCTTTAAGTAGACAATAAATTTTAGATTTTGGTTAAACCGAAAAGTCCTGATAATAAAATTAGCAATCATTTACAACAAGATGTTGTCAAAATTGCAGGCAAAACAATCTTTATTAATCCATTTTTGTATTGGAGAAGGTTTGATGAAAATACCAATAGATGGTTAAGAGAACCAGGACAGATGTCAGAAGAGCAAATCCAGCCAAACAGAAATCGTTTTTATCCTGAAATTGACTGGGCTGATTTAAGTCAAGATCAAAAGCTCGTAAAAGATGCAAGTGTAGAAATGTTTCTGAAGACTTTGGAGCTTATAAGCACATTTCATCCTCAGCTTAACTCTGGACAACTATTAGAAGTTGAGAGGAAAATGGCAATTACAAAAAAGCTACCTTTTGAAAAGTGGGTAACAAAGTCTTTTGCTAAAAAAGCTAGAGCTGAAGAAAATGAGAAAAGGAAGTTTCAAAGAGATAGATTTATCAGAAGTTGGAAGGAATGGCTAAGCCTTGAAAATACTCAACAAGCTCTACTACCTATAATTGTCGTTGTATTTGTCTCAGCATTTATTGGTTGGTCTTCAGGTGTTTCAAAAAACAGTTGTAATCCTTATTTTGAACAAAATTTAGATCAGTCAATGTAAACCGTTTTATTAAATAGAATTTAATATTATTTTGATGATTTGTGATTTATTATTTGGTTTAATATAAAAGAAGTTTAGTTTTTAAGTTAACTTATTATTAGATTTATGGATAACAAAGAGCAAGAAAAAGATATATCAAGTTTAGAATTTGATAAAGGTAAGACTCGAAATGATTATAAATTTTTAGTTCAAAAACTAAAAAATATAAAGGAGATTATTACTTTGTTAGAAAACAAGTTTTTACAGAAAGAGATGTAAATTTTTGAAAAATAGTAACTTCAATAATAAGTTCCCCTCTTTTAATAGACAGCCTTTGGTTTTCTATTTAATTACTACTTTTACTTTTTTATTAATATTAATTAGATTAATTTTTCTTCAATTATTAAATCATGAGACTTACAAAAAAATGTCTGATGAAAATAGAATTAGGCTAATTGCTACTCAACCAATTAGAGGGAGGATACTAGATAAAAATGGATTAATATTGGCAGATAGCCGTTTTAAGTACTCTTTAATAATTAAACCTCAATACGTCAGCAAAAAAGCATGGCAGAAATATAAATCAAAGATTTCGAAATTATTCAATATTTCATCTGATTCACTTCAAAAGAAATATTCTGATGGTCTAAAAAATAAAAATTTTTCAATAACTTTATTAGATGATTTAAAAGTTGATCAAGTTATCAAATTTAAAGAAAATGAAAATATCTTAAATGGCTTAGAGATTTCAACAAAAATGATTAGAAATTATCCTTATAAAACTGTTGCTTCTCATGTGATTGGTTATACCCAACCCATTACAGATTCTGAATTTAATATTTTGTCAAAAAAAGGTTATAAATTAAATGATTTAATAGGAAGAACTGGAATTGAGTTTGTTTATGAAGATCATATAAGAGGAGAATGGGGAGGAGAAATGATTGAAGTGAACTCTTCCGGCACTTTTACAAAATCTTTAGGTATTAAACCATCAAAACAAGGGAAAGACCTTGAATTGACAATTGATTTGAATTTACAATTAATCGCTGAAGAAGTGCTTAAAGATAAAAATGGAGGAGCAATAATAGTTATGGATCCAAGAGATGGTGCTATAAGAGCAATGGCTAGTAAACCAACTTTTGACTTGAATTTTTTTTCAAAAGAATTTAAACCAGAAAAAGAATATAATGCTCTGTTCAATTCTCCCGCTAAACCATTATTTAATAGAGCTTTAAATGCATATGATCCAGGAAGTGTTTGGAAAATTGTAACTGCTATAGCTGGTTTAGAAAGTGGAAAGTTTCCTCCTGAAACTTCTTTAGAAACTAAACCTTGTATTACATATGGAAGTCAATGTTTTAGAGAACATAATGACTTAGGGTTCGGAACAATAGGTTATGAAGATGCTTTGCGAGTTTCAAGTAATACTTTTTTTTATCAAATTGGCTATGGCGTAGGTGTAGATGAAATTTATAACGTTTCTAAGAAGCTTGGCTTTGCCGCACTATCTGGAATCGAAATTTCCGAACAAGAAAATGTAGGTTTAGTGGCAAGTAGTCAATGGGCTAAAAAAGGAAGAGGCTGGGGGGAACCAGGAAGAACTCCTTGGGTTCCAGAGGATATCGCGAGTATGTCTATTGGTCAATTTGTTGTTCAAGTTACGCCTATTCAAATAGCTCGTGCATATGCAGCAATCGCGAATGGTGGCTATTTAGTAACTCCTCATTTATCTAAAAAAGAAGATCAACTATTAATAAATCAAAAGCGTATAAAAATTGATATTGATCCAAATAATCTTCAGTTAGTGAAAAATGGATTAAGAAAAGTAGTTGAATCTGGAACAGGGGTTTCTATCAATTATGGGGTATCTAATCTTCCTCCAGTTTCGGGTAAAACTGGTACTGCTGAAGATGGAGAAGGAGGTTCAGATCATGCATGGTTTGTTTGCTTTACTCCTTCTGATAAAAGTGAGTTGTTAATAGTTGCTTTTGCACAAAATACTCCTGGAGGAGGATCTGTACATGCACTACCTATGGCTAGAGAAATTTTAAAAGTTTGGAATGAAAATAAATAAATATAATTAGCCTAAATTTTTATAAAAATAATTTATACTTTCAATTTTTTCATTTGTGAAAGTCGTTGAATTATATCTTCTATTGTTTTTATATCCACTGGTTTACTAAATGAAGATAACAGTTGTCTACCCAAAACTTGACTTCCCAAATGTACTAATTGAATTCGTAATGATGTTAATAATTCTAATCCGACTCCACCAGAAAAAGTTGCAATTGCTATTGGCTGACCATTAAATAAATTCCTAAAATCGTCTCCTGAGACAGAAAGCCAAGCTATTAAATTAGAGAGAATTGGAGGGATCGAACCGTTATATTCAGGCGCACATATAATCCATTTTTCTGTAGCAAAAAGCTTTTCTTTTATTTCAATTATTTCGACAGGAATATTTTCTTTTGTATGAATTCGTGGATTGAATAACGGTATATCAAAAGTAGTAAGATCCAAAATTTCAGAATTGAATTTAAGTTCATTACTTTTTTCTTGAAATTTTTTTGAAAGTTCTAGATTTTTTCCACAACTTGCTGAAATGATTATTAGATCTTTTGAATCAGGCATAAATAAAAATAATTTGGTTTAGTAGTTGGCTCCACTCTTACGGTGATGAACGGCAGTAAGACTATCGGATTTTAATATATTGCCGTGTAAAACTTCAGCATATATTACCCAATGATCTCCGCATTCCATTCTTTCTTTTACAGAAGCATCTAACCATGCTAATGACTCAGGAATTATTACTTGATCATTAGGTGTTAATTCAATATCTAAGCCCTCAAATCGATCTTCCCCTGGTGAGAAAGGTTTTGTAAACCTTTTTAAAGGTTCCCTGAAATCTTTTTCGCTAAGAATATTTAAGGCGAAAGAGTCACCTTTTTGAAGAAGTGATTCTACTGATCTATCTTTTGCTACTGCAATACTCAATCCAGGAGGAGAAAAACTTGCTTGGCTTACCCAAGATGCAAGCATAGCTCCTTTTACATTATTTTCATCTTTCCCTTTTGATGCAGTTAGAACACACAGTGAACCAAGTACTCTTCCTAAAGCTTGCAATGTTGGATCAGTTTTACTGGATATCATTCCGGTATCTGATTTTCTGATTTTTTGTTTTGCTTTTTTTAAAATTTTTCTTCCAAAATGAGTACCAATTTCTTCTAGTTCTTTAATTTTTGGTTTATTAGGACTAAATTTTATTCTTATTGGATCAAAACTAAATTTAAATCCACCATCTTTTAATTTTGTCTCAAGCAAATCTATTGCTTCTCCGCTCCATCCAAAACTACCGAAGATGCCTACTGGTTTATCTCTATTACCCTCTGATAACAAAGTTCCTAAAGCACTTACTATTGGAGTTGGGGCGTGTCCCCCCAAAGTAGGCGATCCGATTAGATATCCATCAGCGTTTTGAATAGATTTTATAAGTTCATCATTAGATGTAAATTCACAATTAATACTTTCAACTTCTACTGAAGTTCTATTTACACCTTTCGCTAATGCATCACCTATTGAGGCTGTATTGCCATAAGCACTAGCGTATATCAAGACAATTTTAGAATTGTTTGTTGAAAGATTTTCTCCCCATCTAATGTAGTCATTTAAAAAGCTTTTTAAGCTGTACTCAATTGCTGGACCGTGAAGTGGAGCAATAGTTTTAATGTCTAATTCAGAAATTTTTTCAGCTATTGATACGATTTGATTAGACATTGGTGCCATAAGACAATCATAAAAATGTTTTCTATCAATTTCTGTACTCATTCTGTTGGTTTCTGACCATTCTTCAGATGCTAAATGTGCAGAAAATATTTTTTCACTTAAAAGTATTTCTTGATTCTCTTCATATATGATTAATCCACCAGGCCACCGGGCAGTTGGTACAGGAATTAGTTTTAATGAAATATTTTCTAGTTCTAGATAAAGTTCTTTTTTTACGATGTTAATTTCAGGTAATTCTCGCTCAATAAAAGTTTTTAAATTTGGATTTTTTTGATTCCAAAGTTCACTAATAAGCTTAAAACCAGGATTCGAACATGTGAGAGTTAAGTTGCTGAATTGGAGACTGATTGACTTTATAGTTTCGATAATTTTAGGATTTACATGACCAGTAATTATGTTAATTTTGTTGAATTTAAACTCATCATGAAAATTTGAAATTACTTCATTAATTAATTTTGAATATTCTTTTTCAGGTGGATGAATAATGAAAAAATCATTATTACTTATGATTAAAAAGGTATTAAATGAAGTTCCTTTCTCAAGATTAAATTCGAGCTCAAACCTTTCTTTGTTTTGATCAAGAAATCTGATGCAAATAAAATTTTCAGTTATTTCAAATATTGATAAGTTTTTATTTTCTAAAAGTGAACTTGTATTAATTACTGACATCTTTAAAGATTTATTTTTTAGTAGTGATTAGCAACTTTCCTATGATGAACGGCTGTTTTACAGGATAAATCAGAAACGCTTCCATTTTTAACTATACCGTAAATAATCCAATGATCTGGAGTCTCTAATCGTGAACTTACTTTACAATCTAAAAATGCGAGAGAATCAGAAAGTACTGGTCCACCATTTGCGATATTGTTCACTACATCTACATCAGCAAATCTATCTGCTCCAGGTGCAAATCTTTTTAAAAAATGTCTAAACATTTTTTGATAGTTATCTTCTCGTAAGATATTAACTACAAAACCTTCTCCAACTTGCATATAAGATTCAATAGCTCTATCTTTTGCTACTGCAACTGTAATGCCTGGCGGACTGAAACTTGCCTGACTAACCCAGCTTGCTACCATCGCGCTTTGTCTAAAAGTCGAACCTTCTCCTTGGCTAGCTGTAACTACATATAAACCTCCACTCAATCTCCCTAAAGCTTTATCCAGATTTGAATCAAGGCTTTTCATTGAAGCAATATTTTTCTTCTTATTAATTAATTGTCCCAAGTCGGTTCCAGCTTCTTCAAATTGTTGATAGATAATAGGATCTGGAATATTTTTAACTCTTAGAGGTGAAAAGGCTTCTTTTTGTCCTAATTCTCTCAACTTATTTGCTAATGAATCTATCGGTTCATCATTTCCTCCAAAAGCATCGTAAACTGCCGTAAATTGTTTAGGCTTTAATGCGGCAAAAAGAGTGCCAAGAGACTCTTTTAATTCATTATCAGACTTAACTGGCCAGGTTGGGATTACTACGGCTTTAGATTCTGAAATTAAACCTGTTAATTCCTGAGAATCTGAAGATCTTAAATCAATTAATTGAACCTGTGCATCTGCCTTACTTATGCCGTGAGATATAGCTTGACTTAATCGATCACAATATCCATAATCACTGATGTAGCAGACAGATACAAATTCATTGCCTTTACTCTTGTTACTACTCCACTCTGAATACTTTTCTTTCCAAAAATTTACTTGATTATGAAGCAATGGTCCATGACCCACAGCTATAGTTTTAAGTCTAGGTAATTTATCTATTCGTTTAATAGCTTGTAGAACACTTCTTGCGTTCGGGCCCATAAGGCAATCGTAATAAAAACGAAAATCTTCATAAATTTCTTTTTGATCATTATCAAAAAATTCATCAGAGCAATAATGCAATCCAAAAGCATCGCATGTATATAAAACATTCGTACCGTGATCGTAGGAGAAAATGGTATCTGGCCAATGTAAATTTGGTGCACTTATAAATTCAATATTATGATTTACTCCACTTGTGGGGTTAGCTCCAAGATCTAAATATTGTCCACTTTTTACTTCTAAACTTTTAAATGGAATATGTATTTGATCCTCAATAAATTTGAGCGCTAATTTTGAACCAACTACTATTATTTGTGGATTAAGAGTTAAGAGGTTTCCAATTAAACCTGAGTGGTCTGGTTCTGTATGACTTGTAATTAAATAATCAATTTCTTCTGGATTTACTTCTCTAAGTAATTGCTCAAACCATAGTTTTTCAAATTTAGCGTGGCTTGTATCAATTATTGCTAGTTTTTGGCCCTTAATGATAAAACTATTATAAGTAGTTCCATTTCTTAATCCAAATTCAATATCAAATCTACTTCGATCCCAGTCAAGAGATCTAATTGCACTTGTGTCATCTGCAAAAACTTTCTGTTGCACAGATAATTTTTGCTCAACTTTATTCATCTCTGAAGTACTTGTTTTTGCAGAAGTTATCATACTATTATTCTTTTGTATTATGACTTTAGTTAATTACAATATAAATCCGCGTGAATCTAAGTGTGGAATTACCGAATTTGTTTTTAATCACTTCATTATTGATTCTGTTATAAATGAAATCTCAAACTAAAAACACTCCAATTACAGGTGATGAAATAAGAAAAGAATTTTTAAATTTTTACCATGAAAAATTACATGAAATTATTCCAAGTGCATCTTTAATTCCTGATGATCCTACAGTTATGCTCACTATCGCTGGAATGCTGCCTTTTAAGCCAGTTTTTTTAGGATTGCAAGAAAGGCCATCAAAAAGAGCCACATCTAGTCAAAAGTGTATAAGAACAAATGATATTGAAAATGTTGGAGTTACTGCTCGACACCATACCTTCTTCGAGATGCTTGGTAATTTTTCTTTTGGAGATTATTTTAAGAAAGAGGCTATTGAGTGGGCTTGGGAATTAGTTACTGATATTTACGGACTTTCTGCTGAGAATATAATAGTGAGCGTGTTTCATGAAGATGATGATTCGGTAAAGATTTGGAAAGAAGATATCGGGATTCATCCACAAAGGATAATTAAGCTTGGAGAAAAAGATAATTTCTGGTCTTCAGGGAAAACAGGTCCTTGCGGACCATGTTCAGAATTATATTATGACTTTAAACCAGAAAAAGGTCTTCAGAATATTGATTTAGAAGATGGTGATCGTTTTATAGAATTTTATAATCTTGTATTTATGCAATATAACCGTGACCCTGATGGTCAATTGACAGATTTGAAATACAAAAATATTGATACTGGAATGGGGCTTGAAAGAATGGCTCAAATATTGCAAAAGAAGAATAATAATTACGAAACAGATTTGATTTTTCCAATTATTCAAAAAGCTTCTGAGATCTCCAAAATTGATTATTATTCTTCAGATGAAAGAACCAAAATCTCTTTAAAAATTATTGGAGATCATATAAGAGCAGTTATACATTTAATTTCTGATGGGGTAGTAGCAAGTAATCTTGGAAGGGGATACATATTAAGAAGACTGATTCGAAGAATGGTTAGACATGGAAGGTTGTTAGGCTTAAAAAATGAATTTTTATCGAAACTTGCAAGTGTAGGTATTAAATTAATGCAAGAGAATTATCCAGATTTAAAAAATAATTGTGAGCATATATTGAGTGAGATAAAAATTGAAGAAATAAGATTTAGAGAAACTCTTGATAGAGGAGAGAAATTATTAGATGAATTGATTTCATCGGGCCAGAAAATGATTACTGGGTTTAAAGCATTTGAACTTTATGATACTTATGGCTTTCCATTAGAACTAACAGAAGAAATTGCTCAAGAAAACAATATTGGTGTTGATGTTAAGGGGTTTGATAAAGAAATGTCTGCACAAAAAGAAAGAGCTAAAGCTGCTTCTCAGATTATTGATTTGACATTAGAGGGTTCATTAGAACGCGAAATAGACTTATTTGATAAAACTCTTTTTAATGGTTATGATTCACTCGATTCAGATGCAGAAATTAAGGGTATATTTTTGGAATCAACCTTGGTTAAGCAAGCAAGTGAAGGGCAGAAAGTTTTAATTGTCCTTGATCAGACTTCTTTCTATGGAGAATCTGGAGGTCAAGTTGGTGATATTGGAACGATATTCTCGAATGATCTAGAGGTTTTAGTTGATAACGTCATACGAAAGAAAAACGTTTTTCTGCATTATGGAATAGTTAAAAAAGGAATATTAAGTCTGGGACAAAAAGTTAAAACTAAAGTAAATGATTTGGCTAGAGCTAAGGCTGCGGCAAATCATACTGCTACCCATTTACTGCAATCAGCTCTCAAAGTAGTTGTTAATGAAAGCGTTGGACAAAAAGGCTCATTAGTCGCATTTAATAAATTACGATTTGATTTCAATTCTTCTCAACCTATTACAAAAGATCAAATTTTTAAAGTTGAGACTTTAGTTAATTCTTGGATTTTGGAAAATCATTCTCTTGATATTAAAAACATGGCCAAGAGTGAGGCTCTCGAGAGAGGTGCAGTGGCTATGTTTGGAGAGAAATATGATGATGAAGTAAGAGTTGTTGATGTGCCAAGTGTTTCGATGGAACTATGCGGTGGTACTCATGTAAAAACAACATCTGAATTAGGTTGTTTTAAAATAATTAGTGAAGAAGGAATTTCAGCGGGCGTAAGAAGAATCGAAGCATTGTCAGGGCAATCAGCCTTTGAATACTTTAGTGATAAAAATTCTCTCGTAAGTCAACTTAGTGATTTGTTAAAAGCAAATCCTAATCAACTCCTGGATAGGGTTAATTCTTTGCAATCAGAGTTGATTAATAAAAATAAAGAAATACAAAAAATGAAGGATGAAATTGCTTATTTTAAATACTCTTCGCTAAGTTCTTCTGCAAATAAAATTGGATTATTTTCGCTGATTATTAGTCAACTTGATGGACTAGATGGAAATTCTCTACAATCTGCAGCATTAGATTTAACTTCTAAATTGGGAGATAAGTCAGTTGTGATTCTTGGAGGAATACCAGATAGAGAAAATGGAAAATTATTATTTGTTGTTTCTTTTGGGGAAGACTTAGTTAAAAGAGGTATGCATGCAGGGAAATTAATTAATGATATTTCACGTATTTGCTCTGGGGGAGGGGGAGGTAAACCTAACTTTGCACAGGCAGGTGCTAAAGATATTGATAAATTAAATGATGCTTTGGAATATGCAAGAAAAGATTTGAGGACAAAACTCCTTAGTTATTCTGATAAGTAACTACTTTTTCTTAAACTGGTTTCTATTTGGTCAATTAACTTTCGTGCTTCTTGAATAGTCAAAGTTTTATTATTGATAGCAGATTCAGTATTGACTCTTATTGATTCAACTAAATTATCTGAATTGTAATCTAATAACCCTAAAATTTCTGATTTGCTGTTTTCTTTAATAATGTTTTTAATTTTATAAGAATTATCTTCATTTATATCAATATGAATAACATTTGTATTTCCAAATAAATTATGGAAATTCCCTAATGCTTCTTGATATGCTCCTGCCATAAAGATTCCTATTAGATAATCATTATTTTTTTCTGGAGGATGTAAATTTAAAAGTGATTTAATCTTTCCATTGTCAATAAAACTATTCAGCTTGCCATCAGAATCACAAGTTAAATCTGCAAAGTTTCCCTTACAAAAGGGCTCTTCTAAGTGCCTATGAATTGGAATAATTGGAAAAACTTGATTAATTGCCCAGGTATCAGGAATAGATTTAAAAACTGATAAATTTGCGTAATATGTTGATGCAAGCGTGTCGGTTATTTCAGATAAATCTGGATGGTTAATTTCATCACTCTCCAATTGATTTGCAATCTCTTTTGCACAAGCCCATGTAAGTTCTTCCGCATACGCACGTTCTTCCAAACAGATAAATCCCAATCTAAAAGCGACTAAGCAATCCTCTTTAAATTTTTTAGCGTCATTCCATAATTCTATTATTTCAGATAAATCTTCTTTTTTATCTCTAAGATTCTTTAGCTGATTAAGGGTTTCTATCAGATTTGTGATGATTAATGATTGTTTTTTTTGATCGGATACTTTGACTTGGGAGCTGACATGACTTGTCCCTAAAATATTAAAAATTAAAACTGAACAATGACTGATTATCGCTCTACCACTTTCTGAGATTATGATTGGATGTTGAATATTATTTACTTCACATGAATCTTTTACTGTTGCAATAACGTCATTTGCGTAGTTTTGAAGAGAATAATTTGTCGAAGTATTGGAAGACGTTTTAGTTCCATCGAAGTCTATTCCTAAGCCGCCTCCAACATCTATATATTTCATTGGTGCGCCTAACTTAGATAATTCAACAAATATTTGACTAGCTTCTTGTAATGCATCTTTTATTACTGATATATCACTGATTTGGCTTCCAACATGGAAATGCAGCAACTTCATTTCATTTATTAGATTTGCTTCTTTGAGCTCTTTTATTGTTAGCATTATTTCTGGAATTGATAATCCAAATTTGGAATTATCTCCCACTGATTTACCCCACCTCCCACTACTCTTACTTGATAATTTTGATCTAATTCCAAGTATGGGGGTTGCTTTGAGATCTTTTACAGCTTCTATAATTCTTTTAACTTCATCTCTTTGTTCAATAACTATAATTGGCTGTTTACCAAGTTTTCTGGCTAATATTGCACTCTCAATATACTTTTTATCTTTATATCCATTACAAATTAAAAGTGATTTTTGATTTTCTAGGATTGATAATCCAATTAATAATTCTGATTTACTTCCTACTTCTAAACCAAAATTCCAAGGATCCCCATATTCAATGATTTTTTCCAATACATTTTTTTGCTGATTACATTTAATAGGAAAAACTCCTTGATAAATATTTTTATAGTCATAAGTTTCTATAGCTTGGGAGAAGGCATTATTTAATTCCGTAATTCGGTCTTTTAAAATGTCGTTGAATCTTATTATTAAGGGAGTATTGATTTCTCTACTTTTAAATTCCTTAACAAGTTTAAAAAGATCGACTTTTTTTTTGGATTTTCTATTTGGGCTTATCGATATATTGCCATCTGAATTAATTGAAAAATATTTTTCTCCCCATTTATCAATACCATACGTAGAAATACTATCTTCTATAGTCCAATTTTTATTTAATTTTTTTGTATCAAAATCGGTCAATTTTAGTTTTGTGATTTATATAAGTTTTTGAAAATTACTCAAAACAATATCTTTTATTTTAATGATTACTTGCCAAGTTACCACCTAAAAGAAGAATATACATAGAGAGATTACTAATTAAATGATCAAAGAGAGAACGTTTCTTGCAATTAAACCAGATGGAGTTCAGAGAGGATATGTTTCAGAGATTATTGGAAGGTTTGAAAAAAAAGGCTTTAAATTGGTAGGTTTAAAACAATTAATTCCATCAAAGCAACTTGCTCAAGACCATTATGGTGTACATAGAGAGAGACCTTTTTTTAAGGATTTAGTCAACTTTATATCAAGTGGTCCTGTGGTTGCGATGATTTGGGAAGGAGAAGGGGTAATCTTAAGCGCAAGAAAATTAATTGGGGCTACAAAACCACTTGAGGCTGAACCTGGCACTATAAGAGGAGATTTAGCTATTGATATAGGTAGAAATATAATTCATGGTTCAGATGGAGAAGAAACTGCAAAATTTGAGATAAATTTATGGTTTGATCAAGATGAAATATGTGATTGGGAGACTTCTGATTCTGAATGGCGAGCAGAAAATTAAAGAAATTTATATTTAAAATCTATTAAAACTAAATTTTTTAAGGAAAGTAGTTTCAATATTGTTGAGAGTTTTTTCTTGAATTAATTTGAACATAATATCGCTTGTAATTGCCGAAAAGAGTACCCCATTCCTGTAATGTCCGGTAGCTACATAAAGATTGACGATTTGAGTTTTTCCAATTATAGGCTTGAAGTCAGGTGTACAAGGCCTGAACCCCCACCAATGTTCCATTTGTGGCCAGTTTAATGCTTCTGGTAATAAAGATTTAATACCCTCCTGAAGTTGATTTATGCCCTTTGGTGTATTTCCTTGATTAAATTCGGCCTTATCTTCAACGGTTGCTCCAACAACTATAAGACCATCGTCTCTAGGAACTAAGTAAGTATTAGGACCAAAAAGAACTCTTTTAATAGAATTTTCTGGACCTTGTATTGACAGCATTTGTCCCTTTACAGGAAAGATTGGTAAATTATTTAAAACTTTTTTACTCCAAGCACCGCAGCATAAAATTACTTTTTCCCCAAAAATATTTTTTATTTCTCCAGTAGCGTTTAAAACTTTTGCACCAAGAATTTTATTCTTTTCTAAGATTAATTCTTTTACATCTGCTCCTTCTTGGAACTTGACCCCATGCAAAGAACATGCACGCTCAAGAGCACGCATAAGCCTCCTTCTATTATCTATTTGGCCGTCTTGTTCAAAAAGTAATCCATGCTCCCAATTTGTATTTATTCCACTGATTTCTTTCTTTAGGTTTTTCTGATTTAAATATTTTCCATATTTATAAGTTTTGAATTTCTTCAATTTTTTTAAATTTTCAAACGGTACTACTATTCCACATTTTTTTAAACCACAATCAATGCCACTATCTTGTTCGATATTTTTAATCCATTCTGGAATTAAATTTTGACTTTGTTGTCCAAATATGAATAATTCATCTTCAAGTCCCTCAGCATGGGTGGCTAGCATTCCTGCCGCAACGAATCCAGCAGATTCGCTTCTGTTTTTGCTTAAAACTTCAACTTTAAATTTATTACGTGCAAATTCATAAGCAATAGATAAACCTATTAATCCTCCACCAATAATTAAAATTGTATTTTTAGTTTCTGATTCCATTTAATTATTTTTATAATTTAGATATGTTTTGATCCTCTTTTACCTTATATCCAATAAGATTAAGAGAGGAACATTTAATAATGAAAAATTTAGAACCTTGGGAAGCTGTGATTGGTTTAGAAACCCATGTCCAGCTTAATACTAAAAGTAAAATATTTACATCTGCATCAACAGCTTTTGGTGATGAACCTAATACTCATATTGATCCTGTTGTTTGTGGTTTACCAGGAACTCTCCCTGTTTTAAATAAGACTGTTTTAGAGTATGCAGTAAAAACTTCTCTAGCTTTAAATTTAAATGTGGCAGAACATTGTAAATTTGATAGAAAACAATACTTTTATCCTGATTTGCCTAAAAACTATCAAATCTCTCAATTCGATGAACCTTTAGCAGAAAATGGCTGGCTAGAAGTTGAAATAGCAGAAAAAGATAAAGAAACGTACTTAAAAAAAATCGGTATAGAAAGACTTCATATGGAAGAAGATGCTGGCAAGTTAGTTCATGTAGGAAGCGATCGATTGGCTGGCTCTAAATATTCATTGGTTGATTACAACCGCGCAGGTATAGCACTCGTTGAGATCGTAAGTAAACCAGACATTAGGACAGGTAGAGAGGCATCAGAATATGCTTCAGAAATAAGAAGAACTGTTAGATACCTTGGTGTTTCAGACGGAAATATGCAAGAGGGCTCACTAAGGTGCGATGTAAACATTTCAGTTAGGAGAGGCCCTAATGCCCCTTTCGGGACCAAAGTTGAAATAAAGAATATGAATTCTTTCTCTGCTATTCAAAAGGCTTGTGAGTATGAAATAGAAAGACAAATTGATGTCTATGAGAATGGAGGAGAAATTTATCAAGAAACTAGGCTGTGGGATGAAGCTAAGCAATTAACAAAAAGTATGAGATTAAAGGAGGGTAGTAGTGATTATAGATATTTCCCAGACCCTGATCTTGGCCCAATTGAAATATCAAAAGAACAAAAAGATCAATGGCTTAATGAATTGCCTGAATTACCTTCTAAGAAAAGACAAAAATATGTCAAAGAATTAGGCTTGTCACCATATGATTCAAGAGTTATTTCGGATGAAGTTTTTATGGCAAACTTCTTTGAAGAGACCGTAGCAAATGGTGCCGATCCAAAACTTGCATCAAATTGGATAACAAGTGATATTGTTGGTTATTTGAAATCAAATAAACAAAGTTTTGCTGACTTAAAGCTTAGCCCTATTAATCTTGCAGAGATGATTAATATGATTTCTAAGAAAGTTATTAGTGGAAAAATAGCAAAAGAAATCTTACCAGAATTAATTCAGGATAATATTTCTCCACAAAAGGTAGTTGAAGAAAAAGGCTTGGCGATGATATCTGATTCTGCAAGTATTTTGCCAATTATTGAAGAACTTATTATTGAATATCCTAAAGAAGTTAAATCTTTTAAAGAGGGAAAAACTAAACTCCTTGGTTTTTTTGTAGGACAGCTTATGAAAAAAACTAAAGGTAAAGCAGATCCCAAACTTGCTAATAAACTCATTTCAGAAAAACTAAATAGTTAATTTCTAGACAAGTTTTTGTATTGTATTCTTCCATAAATGTTTATTATCTGAATTGTCTAAAATTACATCTGAAAATTTAGATTTATCTTCAAAATTTAATTGAAGATTTATAATTTTCTCAGCCTCATCATCACTGATTTTATTTCTTTTCATAAGTCTTTTTTTTTGGATATCTTTTGGACATTTTACTAACCATATTTCAGTACAAAGATCCGTAAATTTTGCTTCAAATAGCAAAGGTATAACTAAAAGTAAAATTTTATTTTTTTCAAATTGATTACATTTTTCTATCATTTTTTCTTTTATTAATGGATGAAGAAGATTTTGAATCCATTTTCTATGTATAGAATTTTCGAAAATAATTTTTTTTAATAATGCCCTGTTTATTTTATTTTCTGAAGAATGCTGATCAACTATTTGAGGTCCAAAATAAGCGATAACTTTTTTATAGCAATTACTTTTCGGCTTGATGAGTTCTTTTGAATATTGATCTGCATCCAATATTGGAATGTCTCTATATTTTTTTATGTAGTTAGCTATTGTAGATTTTCCACTTGCAATACCTCCAGTAAGACCTATTCTTCGTTGTTTATTTTTTAATTTTGGTTGGATGCTCATAAATTTAATAAGAATCTATATTGCAGTGTTTTAATAGAAAGAATAGTTATTATGAATTTAATTTATAAAAAAGATTGATTCAGCTTGAGACTAATTGGTCATTTGTGAGCGATGGCGAAGAAAAGCCTGATGGTTTTTCTTTTGCAGGTATCGTTGCAGGTTTAAAAGATTCTAAAAAAAAAGACCTGGCTTTAATATTAGCCCCAAAAAATAGCATTTGTACTGGTCTGTTTACACAATCAACAGTCCGAGCATCCTGCGTAGATATTTGTGAACAAAGGATTAAAAAGTCTTCAGGTCTTATAAGAGCAATATTAATAAACTCCGGACAAGCAAATGCATGTACCGGGGATTTTGGTATACAACATACTTTGATTGCTACGAAGGAAGTCTCACAATTATTAGGAATAAATGAAGAAGAAGTTTTAATGTGCTCAACTGGTGTAATTGGTATACCCATTCAAATAAAAAATTTAATTGATAATTTACCTAATTTGGTCAAGGAGTTAAAAATAAATAGTTTACAGAATGCTGCAGAAGCTATTTTAACTACTGATTTAGTTGACAAAAAAATAACTATAGAAACATTTATTGAAGGTAGAAAGGTAAAGATATCTGGTTTTGCAAAAGGATCAGGAATGATTTATCCAAATATGGCTACTATGTTAGCTTTTCTTACATGTGATGTTGGTGTTGATAAAGAACAATGGGACAAGATGATTTCTATTGCTGTTAAAAAGTCTTTTAACGCTATTTCCGTGGATGGAGAAACAAGTACTAATGATGCCTTTATAGGAATAAATTCAGGAAAAAAAATTGATAAGAAATTTTTATCAAAGATTCAAACAGGTATCGATATTGTATGCCAAAGCTTGGCAAAAAATATCGCTAGAGATGGAGAAGGCGCAAATTGTTTGCTAGAGGTTTTGGTTGAGGGAGCAAAGAATAATTCAGATGCAATTAAGATAGCTAAATCTATATGTAATTCTTCACTGGTAAAAACTGCAATTCATGGTTGTGATCCAAATTGGGGCAGAATTATTTCAGCTGCTGGTAATTCTGGAATTGATTTTAAATTAGATGTCGTTGATTTATATATTGGAGACTTTCAGATTTTGAAAAAGGGTAAGTTAAATAAATATGATGCCAATAAAGTTGCTAATTATATGCAAACAAAAATGAATGGTAAATATTTAGTTGAGGATATAGTATCGATAACTCTTAATCTTAATTCTGGTACAGAAAAAGGAACTGCTTGGGGTTGTGATTTGTCTAAAAAGTACGTTGAAATAAATAGCGAATACACTACTTAATTTTTAGCAGCTCAATTGGTAAATATTCGTTTATATAAAGAAAGAGGATTGAAATAGTTCCTATTACAGAACCAATAAAACTTCCAATAAAATAATTAAATATCTTGGGTTGTATGATTTGTGAGTTTTCTCCATTTTCTATTTCAAAATCAGGAGAATCAACTACTTTTAGGCGCTGATTAGTTGTTGGTTGTTTAAGTTGTTGGTGTCGGATGAGTGCTTCGAAATCAGGCATGGAATTTGAGATGCAATGGAACAGTAGGCAGACCAGCCCGTCATTCGACGAGGATCTGATCTTCCTAAATCGTCTACAGCTTCAAATACTGCATTTCCAGATGCTTCTGCTTTATCAAATGCTGAAAGTAAAGGAATAAATGTATCAAAAACGTGTAAACCGAAATTTTCTAACGCTGCCTTAGCTTGTTGAGCTGCTTTTTGTTGTCTAAAATCTACTTTTACAATTACGACTGCATGGTTAACTTTTAAAGTATTTAATAAGCTGGCTAATTCAACAGTTAATTCAACAGACCTTGCTTTTGCGGTTGTGGGTAGAATAACTAAATCTGATCCGTATGCAAGATGTTTAAGTTCTTCTGTATCACTGCTTGCCTGGCCATCAGTAATAACAATTTCCGAGGATCTGGAGGCTTTTGCGGCTGAACTAACTGGAAAAACGGGAAATGGAAGGTTTCCTCTGGATGAGTAGGCTAATGCTGATCTATTTTTATCAGCATCAACTATACATACCTTTTTGCCTTCAGAATGCCATACACTTGCAAGGTGAATACTTGTGCAAGTTTTAGCAACACCTCCTTTTTGACCGCAAACAGTAATAAACAATTTTTTACTAATATTTTCCTTACTTTGGAGAATAATTTCTTAATGTCAATAGGTAATTATTTGAAAAGTTTTAAAACTTATATTTCCTAAATACTCTTTTGTGGAATATATAGTTTCGAGTAATCTTAAAAGTATGTTTAAAAAATAGTAAGTGAAAAAAAGAATTGGATTAGGAACATGGTCTTGGGGAAATCAAGTTTTTTGGGACTATCAAATTAGTAATGATGATGATTTACGTGAGACTTATAAAGAAGCGTTAAAAAGAGGTTTTAACTTAATTGACAGTGCAGATTCTTATGGAACTGGAAAACTTAATGGAAGAAGTGAAGAACTTTTAGGGAAATTTTTACTAGATACTCCTACTTTTCAAAAAAAACGAATTCAAATAGCAACAAAGCTTGCTCCTTATCCATGGAGAGTTGGGAATAAAGGCTTCACCAAACCTTTTCTCAAAAGTTTAGAAAGATTAAATAATAAATTAGATATAGTTCAAATACATTGGTCAACCGCAAAATATAATCCTTGGCAAGAATTACAATTATTAAATAATCTTTGTGATTTAATTGATCAAGGTTTTAATTTTCAAATTGGATTATCAAATATTGGACCCCAAAGATTAAAGAAAATTATTCAATACTTATCAAAAAGAGATAAGAAAGTTAAAAGTGTTCAAATTCAGTTTTCTTTATTATCTCCAGATTTCTTAAAACATACCAACGTAAAAAAAATTTGTGAAAATAATAATATTGATTTTTTAGCCTATAGTCCTTTATCTTTTGGAATACTATGTATAGATCCTGAAAAAGATGAAGATAAGCAAAATTCTTTTCTACGTAGTTTGATTTTTAAAAACTATAAAAAATCAAGTATTGAATTAAGGAGATGTCTTAAACAGATTGCTGTTTCAAGATCAGTTTCACAAGCTCAAGTAGCAATCAATTGGTGTTGTTATCAGGGAGCCATACCTCTTGTAGGAATGAGAAAAAGGTCTCAAGTTATTGATATATCGAATGTTTTTAAATGGAACTTAAATCAAAAAGAATTTGGAATGCTTCAAGAAGCTTCTCAAAAGTGTTTGAAAAAGATGCCAAGTAATCCTTTTTCAAGCTTGTAAAAGAGAATTAAATAAATTTTATGCAGATATTTTTTTATGATTTTTTATTTGATTATTGCTCCAAAGTTCTGTCGGAAAGTTTGAACCTGTAAATCTTAAAACTTTAGGTTTTAAGTTTATTAATAAGTCATTAATGTTATTTTTTGTGCTCATTTGTATTGAGAATTTTTAATACGTTAAAATATTTTTTTTCTAATCTTCTCAGTATTTATACTCATAAAATTCAAAAAATAATTTCTAATACATTCTTTTGAAGTAAATTTTACAAATTAACAAATTATCTAATACTACATTCGGTCAATTTAAAATGGTGGAGCCCTTCCAGGCTCCTTGGATCATTTGGTTGATAAGGCTGATATCACCCCATCTCCTTTGAGATCAAGCAGCAACTGGTGCTGTTTGACGGGAGAAACTAACGATTTTGTTAGCGTTTGTGTTTTTGCTCTAACCGAGCAGGCTTCAGTCATCTTCCTTACGCCCCGTCGAAACCATTACAACCCCAAAAGGAAATGGAGTTGAGCGGAATCGAACCGCTGTCCGAAACATCGGTTGAGATCACCTAGTCCAATTGGACATTTATATTCTGGCAGGCAAAATGAGTATTGAATAGTTATTTCATTAATTTTTTAAATATATGAACGTAATTGCATCATCTCCTGAAGGTTTAGAGAAATATTTAGCAAGTGAAATTATTGATTTGGGTGGATTTAATATTAATACCTATAAAAGATCAGTTTCTTTTGAATGTGATTATGCCACTTTTTATAGAATTCATTTTTTTTCAAGAGTTGCGTTTCGTTTTTATAGAGAAGTTGCACGTTTTGCATGCTACGACAGGCTTTCTTTATATGAGGGAGTTAGAGATTCATTTGATTGGTTGAAATGGTTACCTTCTGAAAAAACATTCAATGTTCAAGTAACCGGCAGAACTTCATCGTTAAGTCATTCTCATTTCACTGCTCTTGAGGTTAAAAATTCAATTACAGATCTCCAACAATCTGTTTGGAATAAAAGATCTAATATTTCTTTAGATAATCCTGATTTGATAATTCATTTACATTTAAATAATGATCGTGGGGTTCTTAGCTTGCAGAGTAGTTTTGAAAGTCTTCATAAAAGAGGCTATAGACCTGCTATTGGAAATGCTCCACTTAAAGAAAATTTAGCTTCTGGACTATTAAAAATGACTGAATGGAACGGAACTAAACCTTTGGTTGATCTTATGTGTGGTTCAGGAACTTTTTTAATAGAGGCTATTAATCAAATTCTTAAAGTTCCACTTAAATTTCAGCAATTTTATCTTTTTGAAAATTGGCTCGATTTTAATAAAAATATTTATCTAGAAGAGAAAAACAAGGCTCAGAAGAGAGTTGTTACCTTCGAGAAACTATCAAAAATTATTGGTTGTGAGATTAATAAAGATGTTTTTGATCAAGCAAAAGTCAACATAAAAAAAGCAGGACTTAATAATTATATTGAATTACAAAATGATGATTTTAAAAATATTCAATTTAAATCTTCAGAAGGATTAGTTTTATGTAATCCACCTTATGGAAAAAAACTAGGTGATGAAAACGAATTAATTACTTTATATGAGGATATGGGTGAATTTTTGAAGAGAAATTTTTCTGGTTGGGAATTCTGGTTACTAAGTGGGAATCCAAAACTTACAAGATATTTAAAAATGAAATCTTCTTTGAAAATACCTGTGAGCAATGGAGGTATTGATTGTAGATGGATTAAATATTTAATAAGATAATTTATTTTTTTCCTAATACTGCTTTTGTTGTTTTACCTAAACCCTCTAGTGTTTGGGGTAGATAAGGTCCTTTAGCAAGTTTTCCTCCAAGCTTTAAGCTTAAACCTGCAAGAAATAAATCAACAAATATTATTAAAAGTAAATTATATTCAGTGGCCCAATTATTAAACTTACTAAGAGTGAGATAAAAAATAACATGAATACAAATTAAAACTAATAATAATAAAATTCCACCCATAGCAATAAATACTCCCCCACTTATTAATCTTCTCTTTTCTCTATCAACTTCTTGAAGTGCTATTCGGACATGCAAATCCATTACAGAACTTGCAATTGCAGAGATTCTTGAAGCTGTATTAGCAAAGTTTTTGTTTTTAGGTTTATCCATTTATTTATTTCTACTATTAATTAAACTACCTATAAATAATCCTATACCAGCAGCAATAGCAATAGATAAAATTGGTTTTTTTCTAATTGGGGTTTCTATTTTTGGCCTTAATGTACTGTTCAGTTCATCTAGTAACTCTTCTAATTGACTTTCGATTGGTTCTATTTTATCTGCAATTTCCCAATTATTTTCTTGAATTGAATCAATAATTTGAAATAATTGATTTTTAATACCACTAGCAGATGATCCAGTATGACTTGCTATTACTCCAACTAAATCATCAATACTTCCTTTTGCAGTCTCAAGAGTTTGTTGTGCAATATTAGGCCATTTTTCTTGTATTAACGGAATCAAACTATCGATTTTTTCACGCAACCATTTTTCTGATATGCCTTCTTCCTTTGGCAGATCAGAATCATCAATAGTTTCTTCAATTTCTTTGGGAGGATGAAAAGCTTCCATTAATCCACCTACATTTCTTTTACAGTAGTCCGTATTTTCTTAATTTGAAACCCTTCTATTTAGATTTGTTTTTAATAAAAAAATTATAGACATATAAAATTTTATTTACATTTCATTTATCTCCCCTGTTCTGTAATAAGGTTTTGTTAAGCTATTACTGACTTTATTAAATTAAGTTTTTTATTTCATCATGGATATCACACTTGCAGCAATTATTTTTGCATCCCGTACAATTCCAACTGATTTTGGATTGGTAGCAGCAGCTATTGCAGGAGCTGGCAGTTTGCTATTTATTGCTTTGAGATTTGTTCCTGATGCGGGTAACTAGGTTTTTCCTTTTTTAAAATGTACTAACTTGTTAGTTCATTTTAATGATTGATTATTGAAATAAAATAACGTATTGATGCACTAGATAATGAATCGATGGGTTTTACTCGAACATAAGATTCTTGGTAGTAAATTAATTGATATTCACTATGATTTTCTTGTTGAAGATCAATTAGATTGTTTAACTTGGAAATTTCACGAAATTCCATCACTAAATAAGGGTGTTGTTAAAATAGTAAAACAACCAAATCATAGATTGGTGTGGCTTTCTAGGGTTGAATATCAACTTTCTAATAATAGAGGTTTTGTAAAAAGAATTGATCATGGAACTTTCTCTTATATTTCTAATAATAAAGAATCTCAAGAGTTTAATATTCTATTGAACGGTAAATTGTTAAAGGGTTTGTTCATAATAGATGGGAATTTTTGCCAATTAACGAAAAATAATTAATTTGTTTTTAGAAATAATCTTAATAATTCTCTTGAGATTTTTTGAAAAGTAGCTATTCTTACTTAGCTATTGTGACTTGCGATTGGTATACATCAATCAGGTCGAGTTTGAAAATTTTAAATCTTTTGGAGGAAGTGTAAAAATTCCTCTTGAAGAAGGTTTTACAGTGGTGACTGGTCCAAATGGATCTGGGAAAAGTAATATTCTGGATGGAATTTTATTCTGTTTAGGTTTGGCAAATAGTAGAGGTATGAGAGCAGAAAGATTACCAGATTTAATAAATAATTCTAAAGTAAAAGAAGGTAAAGCTTCCGAAACATTTGTTTCCGTTAAATTCAATATTGAAGATTGGTCGCCAAGGGAAGATGTTCCAGCTTTGGATTTAGAAGAAGATGATATCGCGCTTAATAGAGATCAAAAAGAATGGATAGTTTCCAGAAAATTGCGGCTAATGCCTGGTGGATCATATGCATCGACTTATACCTCTGACGGACGCCAGTGCACTTTACAACAAATACAGAGAGTTCTTAGAGATATAAGTGTTGACCCAGAAGGAAGTAATGTTGTGATGCAGGGAGATGTTACAAGAATAGTATCAATGAATAATAAAGAGAGGAGAACCCTGATTGATGAATTGGCAGGGGTAGCTCTTTTTGATAGCAGAATTGAACAAACACATTCAAAACTTAATGATGTTTTTGAAAGACAAGAAAGATGCGAGATTCTAGAAAACGAACTGCAATCTAGTAAAGTAAAGCTTGAAAAAGAATGTGAAAAAGCAAAAAAATATAAAGAGTTGAAGGCAAAACTTTTTCATATTAAGGAGATTGAAAAAGTACTTTTATTCGATAAACAAGTTCAAAATATTGAATTAATTAAGAAAAAAGCTATTAACTTGGATAAGAGTAAGATTTTATTTAATCAACAAAAAGAATCTCTTAGTAAAGAAATACAAGTATTGCAAGATGCAATGCAAATCATGATTGCAGAATTAAAAGAGAAAGGAGAAGATAACTTAATCAAAGTAAATTCTGATATTGGGAGTATAAATTCTAATTTAAGGGAATTAGAAAGAATAGCAGTTGTCAATAAAGAGGAGGGCATTAAACTGCAAGATCAACGCGATAAAATTGCAATATCTAAAAAAAGTACGGAGCTAGAAAAGAATCAACAAGAGGACTTTAATGATAATTATCTAGAAAAATTGAACATCGAGATTCAAGATTTAACTTTAAAACATAAGCTATCTAGAAAAAAACTTTCTGATGCTGCAGGTGAATCAGGTGAATTTTCAAAGCAAAGTATAAAGCTCAATAATGAGTTAGAAAATATAAAATCTTTAGTACAACCTCTTGAATCTAGTAAAAGGAATATTGAAGAGGAAATTATACAAATTAATATTCAAAGAGAAGAAATAGCATCTCAAAATGATCTTTTAAAGTTAGAAAAACAAAAACTATCAGAATTTAATCAAAATAATGAAAAATCAACGGATATAAAAAATCGTAATTTGAGCAGTATTAGATCTGAGATTGATACTTTCAAAATTGAAATAGATTTGTTAAATAAAACTAAACTAAGGCTAAATAACGAACAATTAAGGCTTGAAAAGGATTTATCAAGATGTGAAAGTAGAAAAGAAGCTCTAAATGAAACCAGGGGATCATATGCATTAAGAATACTTTTAGAGGCAGGTTTAGAGGGTATACATGGATATGTTGCTCAATTAGGTGCCGTTAATGAAAAGCACAGGTATGCATTGGAAATTGCAGCTGGTAATAGACTTGGACAAATAGTTGTTGATAATGACACTATTGCTTCAAAAGCTATTGAAATTCTTAAAAAAAAGAAAGCAGGGAGATTAACCTTTCTTCCACTTAATAGAATTAAAACCTATAAAAAAAATTTCGCGCTTAAAAGATTTGAGAATTTTAAAGAGAATGGATTTTTAGATAAGGCTATTAATTTAATTGATTGTGATGATGTTTATGATGATGTTTTTAAATACGTTTTTGGAGATACAGTAGTCTTTTCAGATTTAGAGTCAGCGAAATTATCTAAACAAAAAATTAGAATGGTTACTTTGAGTGGAGAACTATTGGAAGTTAGTGGTGCAATTACGGGAGGTAGTAAAGTTAATAAAGATTTAGCTTATAGGTTCGGAACCAATAATGATATTGACGAGGCTCACCCTATAAAACAAAGACTATCTATCATTGAAGAAGCTTTGAAGAAATCAGATAATGATATTTTAAATAAAACTAATAACTTGAATAAACTAAATTTTAATCAAAGGGAAATATTAGAGGATTGCGTATCTTCTAATAAAGAAATTGAAGTAAATAATAATTCTTTAAAAGTTTCTATGAAAAGAATTGATGATAACAATTTGAGGCTTAATAAGCTTACGTCTCAAAATAATTTATTAAATGATAAGTTGGATAACATTCAAAATGAAATAAAACCATTTAAAAAAAAGTTGGATGAATTGGAGATGATCCTTAAAAAGAATTATGAAGATAATCAAACATCCTCTTTAATGACTCATAATAATGATTTCGAAAAGTTAGATAAAAAACTTGAATTAATGATTCAAGAGAAAGATGAATTATTAAATAAAAAGAATCAATTTGTTTTAAATCAAGAACGTATAAATAATCAATTAAATCTAATATCTATACAAGAAAAGAATCTACAAGAATCAATCAAAGAGCTTTCTAATGCCCATAATGAATGGATAAAAAAAAGAGATGATTACAAGAGTGAGCTTGCGAGTCTTGATGGTCAAAAATCGCTACTTGAAAAGGATCTTGGAATATTAAGAAGAAAAAGGGATGAGTTGAATTCATCTATTTCCAATAAAAGACAAGAAATAAATCAGTTTACCCTTAAGTTGGAATATCTAGAAAGAGATATAAGTTCTCTAAATGAGGAAATGCGTAGCGAAACTATCAAGTTAGAAAATTATAAAAAACAGCTACCTGATCCTTTGCCCAGCTTTGGAGAATATGAGACTATAACTCTTGATTTATTACAATCAGAGATCGTTGTGATTAATACGAAATTGGAAAGTTTAGAACCGGTAAATATGTTAGCTTTAGATGAACTAGAGGAATTGACAGAAAGATTAAATGATTTAATAGAAAGATTGGAAGTTTTATCTAATGAAAGATCGGAGTTGTTATTAAGAATAGAAACTGTTTCAACTATGCGACAAGAAGCATTTATGCAGGCATTCATAGAGGTTGATAAGCATTTTAGAGAGATCTTTGCCAATTTATCAGATGGAGATGGGTTCCTTCAGCTCGAAAATCCAGAAGCTCCTTTGGAGGGAGGTTTAACTTTAGTGGCTCATCCTAAAGGAAAAAATGTTAGAAGATTAGCTTCAATGTCGGGGGGTGAGAAATCATTAACGGCCCTAAGTTTTTTATTTGCTTTGCAAAAATATAAGCCTTCTCCCTTTTATGCATTAGATGAAGTAGATAGTTTTTTAGATGGTATTAACGTTGAAAGGTTATCAAAATTAATAACAAGTCAGTCATCAAATGCTCAATTTATAGTCGTAAGCCATAGAAGACCTATGATAAGTGCATCTGAACGAACAATTGGTGTTGCTCAAGCAAGAGGTGCTAATACTCAAGTTGTTGGATTACCAAATGCTGCATAATCACACTTTTTTAAATTTTTACGTCAGAATGTCAGAAAGATATTAATGAGTTTGTCGAACACATCCACAAATAATAATGGCCGCAATTCTGTACCTAGCGAACGTCTATGGTTAAGATCGGAACTTATGGGGACCCAAGTCATTACTACTGATACTGGTAGGAGATTAGGGGTTGTAGGTGAAGTGGTTGTTGATATTGATAGAAGAGAGGTAGTTGCTTTAGGTCTGAGAGATAATCCTCTCACAAGATTTTTGCCAGGTTTACCTAAATGGATGCCTCTTGAAAGCATAAAGCAGGTTGGCGATGTAATTTTAGTGGATTCTTTAGATTCTTTGAGCGACGGTTTTTCTCCTGAAAGATATGGGAAAGTTATAAATTGCCAGGTAATTACGGAATCTGGTCAGCTTCTTGGAAGAGTTCTTGGATTTTCTTTTGATATTGAGACGGGGGATTTAATTTCTCTTGTGATGGGTGCAGTAGGAGTTCCTCTTTTAGGTGAAGGCGTTTTAAGTACTTGGGAAATTCCTGTAGATGAGATAGTCAGTAGTGGTACTGACAGAATAATTGTTTATGAAGGCGCTGAGGAAAAACTAAATCAGTTAAGTAGTGGATTACTCGAGAAACTTGGGGTCGGTGGTTCTTCTTGGGAAGAAAGGGAAGCAAATAGGTATACAGCAAATCTTGTTCCAGTGGAGAATCAGCTATTGTCAGGTTCTGAATCAGAAGAACAAAATAATTTTATGGAAGAAATTAAAGAAGAAGAATTTATAGAAGAAGAAGAGTATGAAGAAGAACTGGAATATGTAGAAATCGAAACCACAAAAGAAAAAATAAATAATAAAAAACAACTTTATTTGGATAATGACTCCTCTGAACAATTAGACAATCAAACTGATGAAGAAAATACGACAGAATTTGCTGTTCAAAGGCCATCTATATCTAATCGGGCTTCAAAGAGACCTATTCAAAGGTCACAAGAACCTTTAGATATTGAACCTGTTGAAGAGAAAAAAACAGTCATAGAAAATCCTCAATCAGAATCCGTAGAAATTGATGATCCTTGGTAATTATTAATTAATTAACTGAATTTTTTGATCGAATTAAAAATTATGTAAGCTAATTTTTTAACTGCACCAGTTTTCCCTCGTTGTTTTGATAAATTATCTTTTTGCTCACTTAAATATTTTTTATTTTTTATCAGAAATATAGCTTCATTAGCGATTTGTTTTGGTGAAATGTTTCCTATTCTTTCTGGAATAATTAACTTGTTAGCTTTTATATTTGGCCATGAAAAAAATTTTTTCTGCTTTAAGTACCAATTTTTAATTATAAAAGTGAAGAATTTATTGATAAAAGAAATTTTCCCAATTATTCCGAAGATACCGTCCCAAGCGTTCATTACATTCAAATGTTGGGTGGGTAGAACAACTATCATGGGTAAAGTAAGTGAAGCTAATTCAGCAGTATTTGCTCCAACTGTGGTAATTGCAAGATCACATTTTTTTAGTACTTCATAGCAAGGGTGTTTATTAATTAAATAAATTTTTGTATTATTTGAGGTTTCAATAACATAATCAAAAACGGAACTTTTAATTTGTTTAATTTGTTTAATTTTGGATGAATAATATTTTGATATAGGATTCTTATTACTTTGAAAGAATAAATATTCGCTTGTACTTGTAGTTGGTGCTATGGGAATAATAAAGTTAATATTTTTATTATTTTTATTAATATGATCAGCCATTTCAAGAAAGAAAGGAATACCTACCATGAGCTTTGCTTTTTTAGAACCTGGTAGTAGAGCAATCCACTTTTTTTCTTCAAGATTTAAAGCAATTTCTTTTTTATTCGTGATGTCTGCCATTAAATCGCCAATAATTTTACATTTATATCTATATTTTGAAGGAATGCTTTTCTTAACGTTTTTATTCATTGCTGCAATTACATTGTTCCAACGTGGCCATCTTGAAATCCATTCAGCATATGTGATGTTGATATAACCTAATCTTTTTGCTAACAAAACACTCCAAAATTGATCACCTCCAAGAAAAATAACGATCCCTTTTTTAGGCCATTTTGCATATTGAGCAGGCCTGATTAACAATTTCCAAAAAGTCTTTGCTTCTGTAACTAATTCAAATTTGTGCCATGATTTAGCAACTTCATATTCTTTACCAGTAGCATTTGGACACGGTACTAAAACTAATCTTATTGAGAAATTCAGTTTATCAATATTTTTCGAAGTATCATTTATCTTATTTAGATAATCCACTACAGGCCTTACCCACGTTGATAATTCCCCAGGCCCATTAGAGATAATTACAACTGCAATTGATTTTTCTTTCATTGCAGTCAATCCAAGATACATTAAATGCGGACGGCGAGACTTGAACTCGCAAGGCCTAAGCCACACGCTCCTTAGACGTGCGCGTCTACCAATTCCGCCACGTCCGCAAAGGGTTTTCGAGCACAAGGGTGTTCTTAAACCACTAAGTTATCATACATTAATCGCATTAATTTGCGATAATATTTTATTAATCTGCTCGGTTTAAATTCTTAAAAGATTTATTTTATATAACTTAGTTTTAAATACTTAAAATGACTGATTTTTTCTATTGCATAAATAAATAATTATCCACATATAACGTTTTAGGTTGTATTGTTAATCAATGCATTCTTGAAATTCAAAAATTTTATTGAATACTTTTTAAAGTAATTTCAATTTAAATTAATTTTTATTTCTTCAATTTAATTTTGTAATGGTTGAAAAAGTTTTAATTGCTAATCGTGGAGAAATAGCTTTACGAATTATCAGAAGTTGTAGAGAGCTTGATATTGCAACTGTTGCTGTTTATAGCACCGTAGATAAAAAGGCATTGCATGTGCAATTAGCAGATGAAGCAGTTTGCGTTGGGGACTCACTAAGTAACAAGAGTTATTTAAATATTCCTAATATCTTAGCTGCTGCTACATCTAGAGGAGTTGATGCTATTCATCCAGGTTATGGTTTTCTTGCGGAGAATGATAAATTTGCAGAAATGTGTAACGATCATGGCATAACTTTCATTGGTCCATCTCCCAATGCTATTAGATCAATGGGAGACAAATCTACTGCTAAAGAGACAATGGAGAGAGTAGGAGTACCAACTGTTCCAGGAAGCAAAGGTTTATTATCGAGTGTCGAGGAGGCCTACGAAATGGCACAAGAGATTGGATATCCCGTCATAATAAAAGCCACAGCTGGAGGAGGAGGTAGAGGAATGAGATTGGTTGAAAATAAGGCTAATTTAGAAAAAATGTTTAAAGCAGCCCAAGGAGAAGCAGAAGCGGCATTTGGAAATGATGGTTTATATATGGAGAAATTTATAAAAAAGCCAAGACATGTAGAAATTCAAATCCTTGCTGACAGGTCAGGTAATGTGGTTCATCTAGGAGAGAGAGATTGTTCTGTACAAAGGAGACACCAAAAATTATTAGAAGAGTCTCCCAGTCCAGCTATAAACCATTCTCTTAGAAAAAAAATGGGTAATGCAGCTATTGCTGCTGCAAAAAGTATTAGTTATGAAGGGGCGGGAACTGTTGAATTTTTAGTAGATGATGATAATAATTTTTACTTTATGGAGATGAATACTAGGATTCAAGTGGAACACCCCGTAACTGAAATGGTTACTGGTGTTGATCTAATCGCTGAACAAATCAAAATAGCTGGAGGTGACAATTTAGGATTTACTCAAGACGATATTCAATTAAACGGTCATGCTATTGAATGCAGAATTAATGCTGAAGATCCCTCACATAATTTTCGCCCATCGCCTGGAAAAATAACTGGATGGCTTCCTCCAGGGGGCCCTGGAGTAAGGGTTGATAGTCATGTTTATACTGGTTATGAAATTCCTCCATTTTATGATTCACTTATAGGTAAATTAATAGTCTGGGGTAAAGATCGTAATACTGCTATTAAAAGAATGAATAGAGCTTTAAATGAATGCGCTGTAACAGGAATTCCAACAACAATTAACTTTCATTTATCTCTTCTCAATAAAAGAAAATTTATGGAAGGCAAAATTCATACAAAATACGTTGAGGAAGAATTATTACCCAACTATTAATGCAATATGATACCTTCTTAACTAATGCTCTTTAGGATGGCTAATTTGATTAAACCTTGTTGACCAACTAATATTTCTCTTAGAAAACTTATTATTCCTATCCAAATTACTGGGCCAACATCGACGCCCCCAATGGGAGGAATCAATTTTCTTGTAAAGTTTAAAATAGAACTTGTTGGGATTGCAATTAATAACCAAAAACCTTTATTTAAATCAACTTTTGGGTACCAAGTTAATATTAATCTTATTAAAAAGACTAGGGTTAGAAATGATAAAAGAATTCCTAGTGTAAGATCTAAAGCATGTAAATAGTTTTGAGACAATGAAATAACAATTGTTTAATCCATCTTAATAAATATCCCATAAGTTAGGATTTAATTCGTATTATAAATTCAGAATTTAATTTTAAAAAAGTGATTCAAATTTCAAATCTAATATTAGCGGCTGATGTTTCACCGGAAGTGGCTGGTAGTTCTAGTTTTAATATGATAGCGAGTTTTTTCGCAGCAGCGTTACTTATAGTTATTCCAGCAGCAGCTTTTTTGATCTTTGTTAGCCAAAAAGATTCACTTGAACGTACTTCAGCTACACGTAGACGCTAGTTTTTATAAAAGTTTTAAGTAAACTATATATAAAGGTGTTTTATTGCACCTTAAAAAAATAAGTTTTGGAGAAAAAAAGTGGTCAATGCTAGTCTAAATTGGGCGAGTATTGTAGGCATCGTACTAGCTGTATGTGGAGGTGGCCTATATTTTTTGAGGTCATTTAAACCTGCGCTGGCAAGAGATTATGATGTTTTCTTTGCGGCAATAGGTCTTTTATGTGGAGGGATATTATTTTTTCAAGGATGGAGATTAGATCCTATTTTGCAATTTGGCCAGTTTTTATTAGCAGGAACGACGGTATTCTTTGCATATGAAAGTGTTCGATTAAGAGGTGTTGCCACTGACCAAGCAAGAAGATCTTCTTATTTTGAAGATGATCAGATTCCAGATATGCCTAGAAATTCTTCCAGAAATAGATTTAATGATGATTATGATCAATTTGAGGATTCTGATAGACCTTCTAGAAGATTCAAACCTCAAGATGATGATTTAGAAGATGATTATATGGAAGGTAGATCGCAAAGGAGAAATATATCAAGAGCTATTCCTGAGTCTGCAGTAAGCAGGAGGCGTCCTTCTTTAAGAGAGTCTAATCAATTTGAGAATGATGAACCTAAGAGAAGAAGAAATCGGTCTGAAGATAATAGGATGAGTAATGAAGATAGAAGAGGAAGTTTTGGAGAAAGAAGATCATCAAGAAGTGAAATTAAAAGAGGCTCTCGGCCATTATCTAATCAAGAAGTTTCTAGAAAATCAAATAATTCCTCTCTTAAGGATTCTTCTCCCTCCTCTAACAAACCAACAAGATCATCTATAAGATCTCAGACTTCAAGAGAAAAAGTAGAAGATGCATCATTTTCTACAAATATAAATGAAGTAAAAAAGCCTCGTCAAACAAGAAGCACAGCAGCTAGTGCAAGATCAACCTCTAAAAATAAAACTGGAAGATATACTGTAGGCACAAAAAAAAATAAACCTAGAGATAACAGCTCTAGATTTGATGACTAATTAAAATATCCCAGCCCAATTTAGAAATGATTTTTGACTTATTAATTCAATTAAAATAATTGCTAAAAAACCGAGCATTGCAAATCTTCCATTTGTTATTTCTGAATAATTGCTCCATCCAAACTTATATCTATCTTCAATTTCAATTGTTTGCTCATCAATTTGAATTTCTTCCGAATTTGTTTTATCTACATCCATAGTATCCTCATTATTTTGTTCTTGATTTGAATTCATGATTGTAATCTAATTTTTAAAATTATACTTATCTGTAGTAAATAATTTCCAGTCCCCTTGTCCATTTAATTCTAAAATGTTCTCATGAAAATCTTTTAAACTAGGCCTGTGTCCCACGCTTATCAACGATAATTCTCTATCTCTTAATAAATTATATAGTCTTTTTTCAGTTTTAATATCTAGTGCACTAGTAGCTTCATCTAACACAGCAAATCTCGGAGAATTAAGTAGTAATCTTGCAAAGGCTAATCTTTGCTGCTCTCCTAATGAAAGTATTCTTGGCCAATCTTGTTTGACGTCAAGGTTGGGATATCTATCAACAATAGAATTTAAATTTACTTCATTAAGAACAGAAATTAAGTGGTCATCACTAAATTT
>OCZA010000074.1_pt1 | contig 33042 bp, 34 predicted proteins | sample 1539021 | NCBI WGS metagenome assembly OCZA01 (sample SAMEA2619376, study PRJEB22493) | marine metagenome | biome: marine biome (ENVO:00000447); feature: surface water layer (ENVO:00002042); material: "saline water (ENVO:00002010), including plankton (ENVO:xxxxxxxx)" | depth 5 m | reverse complement strand
GCAATAAGAAAACTTCAAGATGCAAATTTTCATGTCTATGGTTTAGCTAATGGTGGAAATGGAAGTGTTTTTGATCTTGAAAAAGAAGTTGGGAACGTTGCTGTTATTGTTGGCTCAGAGGGAAAAGGCTTAAGAAGATTAACAAAGGAAAAAGTAGATCAACTGTTAGAGATACCAATTAATCCTGACAGCGAGTCATTAAATGTTTCAAATGCCGCTTCAATATCTATGTTTCAGTTGCAAAAAAATATAATAAAAAATTAAATAAGTACTTGTCTATAAAATAAATATCTATTATTGATTTGATCAGTGCCGGCTTAGCTCAGCTGGTAGAGCAGTTGATTTGTAATCATCAGGTCGGGAGTTCGAGTCCCCCAGCCGGCACCATATTTTATTAAACAATTTCTAATAATTTTTTCTTCAAATTTGACTTATATATATAATCTTCAACTTTAAGATTTTCTAAATATTCTTCTGCACTATTCATTAACTTCTCGCCTTTTAAAAAATGATTCAGTAAATGTTTTTGAAATTGAAAAACGCTATCTCCTGCAAACCCTTTTTTAAACCATTTATAATTTACTTTTTTTTCGATGTTATCACCAAATTTTCTTTTAAAAATTTCTCCATTTCCATTTAATCTTAATGTACCCATAGAGCCTTCAATGAGCATTTCACCGATCGTTAGTCTTCGGTCTACAGCAATATGATCAGACAGTCTATTACCGTCGAATAAACCTCTTATTCCATTTTTAAATTCAAAGAAAACAATTCCTGCATCTTCTCCATTTATGTTAGAGTTTAATTTAGACAAATTAGCAAAAACACTTTTTATATCGCCAAATAAAAATCTAAAGACATCAATTAAATGAATAGCGGTTTCATGTATTAAAAATCGTTCCATTTTTTGGAAATAAGGTTGTCTTTCTAAATAAGCTTTTTCACCTTGCCCATCGCCAGGGCGCATCCTAAAACTTACTTGATATAAATCGCCTAATAATGAAGTTTTTAGAATTTCATCAATTTTAATATACCATGGTTGAAATCTAAAATTTTCGTGAACTGCTATCTTCACTTTTTTTCTTTTTGTAAAACTTATTGCTTCTTTAGCTTCTTTAATAGAAGTGGTAAAAGGCTTTTGACAAATAATATCAACTTTGTTTCTTGCAGCAATTTTAATAAATTTAAGATGATTTAAAGGTGGAACAATTATATCAACAAGTTCTGGTTTAGTAGTTTTTATCATAGTTTCAAAATCAGAAAAAACCTCACAATTTTGAAACTGTTTAGAATATTTACTGGCCTCATTTTCATTCAATGAACATATTCCTACCAAATTTACATTTAATCTTTTCCAAGCATCATAGTGAAATTGACTAAAGTAACCTGTTCCTACAACTACTAATCTAATACTTTTTTTCATTGAATTTAACTTTGACTAATTCTTTAATTTATATACTTCATTGCAATATGAGGAATTCCATCTTCATAAAATGTATTACCATAGGAAATGAAATTAAGACTTTTATAAAAATCTTCTACAGCGACTTGACTATGTAAAATTAATAAGTTGTCTTTTTTATTAATTAAATATGTCTCTATTATTTTATTAATCAGCAAGGATCCTACTTTCAGCCTCCTAAATTCAGGTAAAACTGCTACCCTTTCTATCTTAAAAGTATTTTCAGTTTTTGGACGAACTCTAGCGGTCGCAATAAAAATTTTATCTTTGCTAATTAAAAAATGTTCACATAAGTGATCTAGATTATCAAACTCAATTTTTTCAGAAATTTTTTGTTCCTCACAAAAAACTTTTTTTCTAATTTTGTAAGAAATATTTAAGTCTTCAGGTGAAGTTATTTTTAAAAATCTATATGTTTTCATATGTAAATTTTCTTAAATTAATTTAACAATAAAGATACTACTACAAAGGTAAAGTAGTACCGTCATAATTAAAAAATTTTCCTGTGTCTTCCTTCTTCAAATTTAAGAAGTGTTTTAGTAAACCTATGGCACTCTCTTCTGGGGATATATCTGCAAACTTTCCTCCCATGTCTGTTCTGACCCAACCAGGATGATAAGATGTTACAACAATATTTTCATTAATAAATTGATTGGATATAGTTCTCATTAAGTTATTAGCTGCTGCTTTAGAAGCCCTATAAATTGCCGCATTAGATGAAGTATGAGTTTGGCTACCCATCAGTGAGGAAATTATAGCTACTTTGGATCCATCAATTTTGTTTAAGTTATCATAGAGATTCCTAATGGTTAAAAAGGGTCCTGCAACATTTACCATCATGACGTCTAAAATATTTTTTTCATTATGCTCTTTACTAAAAATATCACCCTTTCCATTATTAACACCTGCATTACAAACAAGTAAATCAATGGGATTTTTGAACTCATTAGCAGCTTTTAAAATACTTTTTGAATTTGTAACATCCATTTTAATAGTATTTAAATCTGGATATTCATATGAAAGTTTTTTTAATTCAATGGAATTATCTAAATCTCGGCAACATGCCTCAACCCTTAATTTTTTTGTAAGTGCTAATTTTGTTAAAGCTAAACCTATTCCTCTATTAGCTCCCGTAATAAGAATTGTTTTAATAATAAAATCTCCTTAAAATAATAAGTTTGAAAAATTAATATTCTATTTTTTGGTCTTTATATAATTTCGCCAAGCAGCAAAAATACCACTAGCTACAACTATACTTCCACCTAGAAAAATTGACAAAGTAACTTTATCATTAAAAATATATATTCCTATGATAGATGCAAAAAATAATTGGAAATATGTAAATGGTTGCAAAACACTTGCTTCCGCATTTTCATACGCTTTTATTAATAAAAAGTGACCAGCAGTGCTAAGGATACATAATAAAGCCATAAGGGTCCAATCTTTAAAAAATATTGGCTCCCAAAAAAATGGTCCTATAATCGACATTACTGCACAACCTACCATGGCAACCCAAAAAAAACTTGTTTCAGAAGTGTCTGTTTCAGAAACTTTTCTGGTTAAAATAGTGTAAAAACCTAATACAAAAGCTCCCGCTACAGGAAGTAAAGCATCGAAACTTATTATAAAATCTGCAGGGTTTAAAATAATTAAAACACCAATGAAACCAAATAAAACTGCCATCCATCTTTGAATCCCTATTTTTTCTTTCAATATTGGCCCCGAAAACGCAACAACTATTAGAGGAAAGGAGGATAATATTGAATGAGTTTGAACCAGACCTAACGTCGTGAAGGAGTAAACTCCGATTAGTATGGCCAAAATTAGTAATATTCCTCTTATAAATTGTATATATGGCTGTTTAGTAGTTATAACTTTTTTAAGGCCATTTTTTTTTCTTAAACTGATTGAAATAACAAGTATTGCTAAAACCCAACTTCTAATCATATTAATAACAAAAACATTGTATGTTTCTGCTAAATATCTTGATACTCCGTCCATTGTAGCAAAAAATAAAGTAGCGAGTATTATTAATAAAATTCCATTTTTAACGTTATTAATCAAAACGAGTTAATTCCTAAAGTTATTTTATGTCTGAATAAAAAAGCAATTGTTAACTTATGAATTATACTTTTTATTTAGTTGTGTTTACATATAAATTTTATTATTGACGATTAACATATAATTTTATTTACAAGAGAAATATATGAGCAATAATTTAAAACCATTAGGCTTTGTTGGCATCGGATTAATGGGAAACTGTCTTGTAAAACGTTTAATAGAAAAAGAATATACTGTTAATATTTACGATAAAAATAAAAATAACCTAAAAAATTTGACGAATAAAAAAAGAATTTCGTTATCGACAAGTCCAGCTAAATTATCTCAAGATTGTGAGATAATATTTATATGTGTAGATAAAACAGAAAGTGTAGAGGATGTAGTTTTTAAGGAAAGTGGAATAATTAAAAATGCTTCTAAAACCACTATTTTAGTGGACTTATCTACTACCTTAGCCAACAAAACAGTAGACTTTTCAAATAAATTAAGCATTCAAAAAGGAGCATCATGGATTGATGCTCCTATGTCTGGAGGACCAGACAAAGCTCTAGATGGTAGCTTAGCTTTAATGATCGGTGGAGAAAAAAGGATTGTTAAGAAAGTATCACCAATCCTAAAAAATATTTCATCTAATTTTACTTACTTTGGGCCAACTGGATCAGGGCAAATCGTAAAAATGATAAATCAAATCTTAGTCCTCAATAATTACACAATTTTAGCAGAGGCATTGTCATTTGCTGAGGCTTGGGGGATTGATGCAAAAAAAATTCCAGATGCACTACGTGACGGTCATGCGGGTTCAAATTTGTTAAAACATTTATTTCCAAGAATGATAAATAGAGATTTTAAACCACAAGGTTATACGTCTCAAATTCTTAAAGATTTAACTATGGTCTCAGAACTTGGAGATAAAAAAAACATACCTCTTCCAATGACAAATCTAACTAAACAATTATTTACAATATTATCTGAAAATTCGAAGGAAAATTTAGACGGGACATCTATTATAAAATTATTTAAGAAAGATGATAAATTTTAAAGAAATAATAAATTGAAAAATTTACCTATTATTGACGCTCATCACCATTTTTGGGACTTAAGCCTTAAAAAAAATCTTTGGTTAGATAAAAATAACCAAATACCTTTTAGATATGGTGATTACAGCTCAATTTGTAAAAACTTTATGCTAGCTGACTACAAAAAAGTAAGTAAAAATCACAACATAGTTAAAACTATTCATATGGAAACTGAGTGGGACCCCAAAGATCCTGTGGGAGAAACAAAATGGCTTCAAGAATTATTCGATATTTCAGGCTTTCCAAATGCTTTAGTTGGACAAGCTTGGTTTGATAGAGAAGATATTGAATTAGTTTTAAAAGGTCATACACAATTCCCTTTGATTAGAAGCATAAGGCATAAACCAAAGTCTTCACTATCTCCAAATATTAAAACATTTAATTCAAAGGGAACTCTTAATGATCCATTTTTTAGAAAGGGATATTCTTTGCTTAAAAAATACAAACTTCATTTTGATCTTCAAACACCTTGGTGGCATTTAGACGAGGCTACAAAATTAGCAAAAGATTTTCCAGATACAATTATTATTTTGAACCACACTGGTCTTCCTGCTGATAGATCGAAGGAAGGCCTAAGTAATTGGAAAGCTAACTTAGAGAATTTTGCTGAACAACCTAATACTGCAATCAAAATATCTGGCATTTGTGTTCCTGGTAAACAATGGACAGTCAAACTCAATAAAAGTATTATTCTAGATGCTATTAATATTTTTGGATATCAAAGATGTATGTTTGCATCTAATTTTCCAGTAGATGGGGTTTTAGCAAGCTTTGACGACATATATTATGGTTTTAAGGAAATAACTTCCGAAATGAGTGATGATAAAATTAAATGTTTATTTCATGATAATGCCATAAAATATTATAACCCATTGTGAAATATTTTAATAGAAGTTAAACACCTTTAAAATTGGCTTGTCTTTTTTCCATAAATGCTCTCCTTCCTTCTTTATAATCTTCACTGTCAAAACATGCGGACGCAAGTTGCTCACATATTGAAAGGTCTCTTTCATCAGGGTTTTTTAAGATTTCCACGCCAATTTGTTTCATAGCTTTGATAGTTAAGGGAGCATTTTTAGATATAGTAAGAGCATAATCTTTTACAAAAGTTTCTATGTCATCTTCACTAATTAATTTTTGAATTAACCCACATGTCAAGGCCTCTTCTGCAGAAATTTTATCTGCTGTAAACATGAAATGTTTAGCCATTCCTGGCCCCATAACATCAAATAATCTTTTTATTGAAGAAAAAGGGTAACCTAAAGATAATTTTGCTGCTGGCATTGCAAATTTAGATTTCTCAGAACATATCCTTATATCACAACATACAGCCAAATTCAGACCACCACCTATGCAATACCCGTTAATCATTGCAATAGTTGGCTTTGGAAATGTTTCAAGGTTCTCATACACTTTTTGTGTTCTTTTATTATAACTTAAAACAGCTTCCTTAGAACTTCTCTCTTTGTCAAATTTAGAAATATCTGCTCCAGAAACAAATGACTTTCCACCTGCCCCGTTTAACACTATCACTCTTACAGTATTATCACTTCTAAAATCATCAAGTATTCTCTCCAACGCATCCCACATTTCAATTGACACAGCATTATGTTTTTCTGGGTTATTAAACGTAATATAACCAACACCATTTTCAATTCTTGATAACATTTTATTAGTTGTCATAATTACCTCACTTATTTCAAATAATATTTTTTGATTTTAACTCATCAAGTTCTTCACTGCTATAACCTAAATCTAACAAAACATCTTCATTATGCTCACCTTTTTCAGGAGGCCTTTGTTTCATTATGCTAGGCGAACGAGACAAGTTAAAAGGTTGGCCTACTAGTTGAGTCTGTCCAAATGGTATAGTATCAATGGATTGGGCAATGCCCAAATGCTTAACCTGTGGGTCGTCAAATACTTTATCTATAGAATTTATAGGACCACATGGTACCCCAACTTTTTCTAATTTCTCAACCCACTCATCTGAGGTTTTAGTGATAGTAACCTCCTCAATAAGCTTGTTTAAGTAATCTCTATTCTTTAGACGTTCTTTGGCATTTTTAAATTCATCCATTTCAAGCCATTCTCCTTTATCTACAGCCTCTACAAAACGTTTCCAAATTGTTTCACCTGCAACTGCTAGATTAATTGATCCATCAGATGTTTTGAATACTCCCGTGGGTACACTAGTTGGATGATTATTACCAGCTTGGCCTGCAACATGATTTTCGCTTAACCAACGTGCAGCTTGAAAATCAAGCATAAAAATCTGTGCTTGTAATAAAGATGTATTTACCCATTGACCTAACCCAGACTTTTCTCTCTCTAGAAGAGCAGTTTGTATTCCCATTGCACAAAACAACCCTGCTGTAAGGTCTGCTACTGGAATGCCTACTCTCATCGGACCTTCACCTGGAGCACCAGTTATACTCATTAATCCACCCATACCCTGAGCAATTTGATCAAATCCTGGTCTTTTAGCATAAGGACCATCTTGTCCAAAACCAGATATGCTTGCTAAAATAATTTTTGGATTTCGTGACTTTAAGCTTTCATAGTCGACACCTAATCTTTCTTTAACATCAGGACGAAAGTTTTCAACAACTACATCAGAGGTTTCAACAAGCTTCATCAAAATTTCAATCGCCTCTGGTTGTTTTAAGTTTAAAGTAATGCTTCGTTTATTACGATGTAAGTTTTGAAAATCTGAGGTGTGTCGAGATGCTCCTAGTGCACCATCGGGCTCAACACTTTCTGGAGCTTCTACTTTTATTACATCTGCTCCCCAGTCTGCCAACTGCCTTACAGCAGTCGGACCAGATCTTACTCTTGTAAGATCAATAACCCTAATATGTGATAAAGCATTTGAGGCAGGTAGATGAGCCATAAATATTTTCCCCTTTTTTGTTTTTAAAAAACTTACGCAAATTATATCTCAAAGATATGAACTATATCAACAAATTGCTTGTTTAAAAGTCAAAAAAAAATTATTACTTTTTTCAAGTTTAATAAGAAAGAAAAATGACAGTGAAAAAATTTGATTTCAAAAAACATCATAAAGATTTGTCAAAAATAGAAAGCAAGTCTGAAAAACTCTTTATTAAATCAAGAGACTCAAATGTGTGTTGGAGAATATGGGGCAAGGGTAATCCTATAATCTTTTTACATGGTGGTTACGGAAGTTGGGCGCATTGGATTAAGCAAGCACTTCCGTTTTCAAAAAATCATAAGGTACTCATTCCAGATATGCCTGGGTTTGGTGAATCTGATGATTTAAGTCTTCCACATAACCCCGAAAAAATTGCGTCTAATTTAGCTGATACACTTGAAGCGTTAATTTCACCGCACGATAATACAATAATATGTGGGTTTTCCTTTGGAGGCCTCATATCAGGTCATTTGTCATATGAATTAATCCAAAGAAAATTTATACCTAAAAAGTTAATATTAATTGGTCCCGGTGGGCTAGGTGCCAAAAGAGGTGATATGAAGACAATGATAGCAAGACATTCTAAGATGTCTGAGGAAGAAATTTATGGTGCCCACAAAACAAATCTTGAAATTTTAATGATACATGATTCTAAAAAAGTTGATGATTTTTCAGTTCATATTCAAAAGCAAAATACAGATGCCCATAGGATTAAAAGTCGTCCAATATCTGCAACAGATACCTTAGCTAAGATTTTAGAAAAACAAGATGTCCCACTTTATGTCATATGGGGAGAAAAAGATGCTAGCGTTGGAGTCTATCTTGAGGATAGAATGGCTATTTTAAGAAAAGTTAACAAAAATGTGCGCTTTCATGTGGAATACAATATTGGACATTGGATAATGTACGAAAACGAAAAAAAATTTAATAAACTTTTAGAAGATATTATTCAAGACTGAAACCGTGATTTTTTAACCATTTTTTAAAGTCTTTTCTTTCAGCTACAGAAAGTTGCCTGCTAATATTTTCTGACCAAGTTCCCTTTTTTGCTACACCATAAATATCTATATGTCTCTGCTTGTTTCTTTCTATAGGAGCTACTTTAAATACTCTTTCATCATATTGATTAATTTTATCCATTAAGTTTTTTTCATTGTATGTATTATAATGAGTTACTATATCTTGTGGCAACCTTATAGATACTGGTGACTTTTCATCTGGCCAACCTAAAGCAAGTCCAGCAATTGGAAAAACACCTTTAGGTAATTTGCAAAGATTTTTTACTTCTTCAATTATATTTCTAATCATGCTTATTGGGCATATGCCTAAACCAATTGACTCAGAAGCACTTATCATAGACTGCATTGAAAGAGCTGAGTCTATAACACCATTCATAAACGTATCTACATTATTATTTTTATGATTATATCCCTTATGATTTGTAATTTTAATATTTCTTCTGATGTCAGCAAGGAATAAAAGGAAAACTGGTGCAGTAAGTGCCCATTTTGTATCACCAATCAATTTTGAAATTTCATTTTTTAAGGATTGGTTTTGTATTACCATAATTGAGTATTGCTGGAGATTTGACTTAGACGGGGCTGATTGAGCAGCTGTCAAAAGTAGTGTTAAAAGTTCTTTAGAAATATTTTTTTTTGAAAATTTTCTTACACTAGCTCTAGATATAATAGAATTTATTAAAGGTGTAATATCAATTTTGGAAAAGTTTTGATCAGTTTTTTTTCCATACCTATTTTGATATAAGTTTGATACATCAATCATTAACTATACTTTCATTAAAATTTTGTTTAAGTTTATAATACAATGGTTACCAGAAATTTATTAGGATTTTTTTGATATGTTAGATCTAAAAGATAAAATTGCCATTGTATCAGGATGTGGATCCATTGGAGATGGTTTTGGAAATGGTAGGGCAATCGCAACTCTTTTAGCACGCCAGGGTGCAAAAGTTATTGGAACTGATATTAATGAGGAAGCAGGCAACAATACGTCCGATTTTATAAAACAAGAAGGTAATGATTTTACTTTTTATAAAGTGAACATGACTAATGAAAGTGATGTAGAAGAATTTTTTAATAAAGCTGAAACACAAAATAAAAAAATTGATATTTTAGTTAATGTTGTTGGTCAATCTGAACCTGGAGGACCAGTTGAGATAGATACAAGCACATGGCAACAGCAATTTATGTTAAATATAAATACTGCTTATTTTTGTATTAAATGTGCAATTCCAATTATGGAAAAAAACTCAGGGGGTTCAATTGTTAATATTTCCTCAGTTGCAGCACTTAGGTATGTGGGTAAACCTCAAGTTGCCTATAGCGCCTCAAAAGCAGCACTTATACAGATGACTAAAACCACTGCAGTAATTGAAGCGAAAAAGAATATTCGACTAAACTGCGTTGTTCCAGGTTTGATGCATACCCCTTTAGTAGACCGATTGGCACAAAAATATGCAGGTGGTGATTATGAAGGATTTGTTAGACAAAGGCATGATCAAGTTCCAATGGGAAGAATGGGTGAATCATGGGATGTTGCCAATGCTGTATTATTTTTATGTTCTGACGAAGCAAAATATATTACTGGAACTGAGCTAATAGTTGATGGAGGGCTTGTTGCGTCGACACCTTAAGATAACTTCAAAATATTAATTTTGTTTCAACAAAACTTCTACATTAGGTTTAATGATGTATTTAAAAATTCAAAAACGTACCAGCCAACTTTTATCTAAAGGTAATGTGGCAGACAAGCCTAGTCAGTATGTTGATATGATTTTATTTATACTTATAGTTTTAAACATTGCTGCAGTGTGTTTAGAATCTGTGAAACATATTGGAAATGAATATAAAGTAGCTTTCAACGCATTTGAGTTTTTTTCGGTTGTAATTTTCAGCATTGAATATGTATTAAGGGTTTGGTCTGCTCCTGCAAGAAATGACCTAGGTAACTCAACTAATATTATAAAAAGAATGAAATATATATTTAGTTTTACAGGCTTAATAGATTTTTTAGCAATTATACCTTCTATTTTACCATACTTTTTTGGAGGCTTGGATCTTAGGTGGCTTAGGGTATTAAGATTATTAAGATTATTGAAAATATCTAATTATAGTTCAGCACTTGAGGATTTTTTTTCTGCAATTAAAGCAGATTGGAGATCTTTTAGTGCCGCGTTATATTTAATGGTAATTGCATTATTCTTATCAAGTGCACTGATGTATATTGCAGAACATGATAGCCAGCCAGAAAAGTTTAGCTCAATTCCAGAAACAATGTGGTGGGGACTTATCACCTTAACAACTGTTGGTTATGGGGATGTATCACCAGTTACTCCGCTAGGAAAAATAATTGGAGCTTTTACAGCAATAATGGGAGTTTGTACTGTAGCTCTTTTAACTGGTATAGTTGCTTCTGCATTTGCTAATCAAAGAGCCCAAAAAGCTGCAATTTTGGAAGCCGAAATAAGTCAAGCTTTAAGTGATGGTGTAATAAGTGACGATGAAGCTCAGAAAATTGAAAAGTTAAGAAAAGAACTTAATTTATCACCAGAGCATTCTAAGTCACTTGTTGATATACTTTCAGAAAAAAAATAATTTTAACATCTATAATCTTCTTGCATATTGAGGAGGAACATCTATGGAGTGATTTAAAATTTTTGCAGCGTCCCAAACCCATCTGGGATTGGAAAGAAATGCTCTTGCCATTGCAACCATATCGGCATCTTTATTAATGATAATGTCATTAGCTTTTTTGGGATCTGAAATCATTCCTACTGCTCTTATGATCATATTAGTATTATCTTTAATCATTTTAGCCAAATGAACCTGGTAGTGAGGTCCAATTGGTATTTGAGGATTAGGAGTGTTTCCACCACTTGACACACAAACATAATGGCAACCTATTTTTTCTAGTTCTTGAGCAAATATTATGGCGTCACTCTCAATTATTCCATCTTTTTCCCATTCTGTTCCCGTTATTCTCATTCCTAAGGGAAAATCTTTTGGTAAAGCATTTTTAATTGCAGAAAAGACCTCTAACGGAAATCTCATTCTGTTCTCAAGATTACCTCCATATTTATCCTCACGCTTATTTGAGATTTGAGATAAGAATTGATGGAAGAGATAACCATGCGTACCATGAATTTCAATCAGATCAAAACCAATTTTTACTGATCTAATTGAAGCTTCAACAAATTTATCTTTTAATTTTTGCATATCTTTTTGACTAAGCAATTGAGGTACATGCCAGCCAATATCAAATGGAACGGGTGAAGCACCCTTTGTGATCCAAGGATCCTCTTCATAAGTTAAACTTTTTCTTCCCTCCCAAGGTCTTTGCGTTGAAGCTTTTCTTCCTGCATGAGCTAATTGTATACCAAAAGATGTATTTGTAGGTGCAACAGACCTTGCTTGCTCTAGAGTTTTTTTAATAGAAGATTCACATAAATCATTATATATACCGACACAATTATGAGTTATTCTTCCTACTCTTTCAACTGCAGTAGCTTCAACCATAATCAAACCAGCAGCTGAATAACCTAATTGCATTAAATGTTGAGTATGCCAGTCAGTCATTACACCATCTACAGCTGAATATTGACACATTGGAGCCACTGCAATTCTATTTGAAATTTCCAATCTGCCTATTTGAACTGGCGAAAAAATCATGATTATCCTTTTCTTACATTATTTAATTAAATTTATTGATCCAATTATCAACCAATCTTCTGGCGATAGAGTCAACCCTAGGTAACTTAAACCCCCCATTAATTGAAGGATGTTGTAAAGTCTTTAATTCTTCTATTGAAAACCAATGGGCATCTTCTATTTCATTATAATCAATGTTCATCTTTTCACTAGTAGCCTCAGCGAAAAAACCTAACATTAATGAGGCAGGAAAAGGCCACGGTTGTGAATCAAAATATTTTATATTCCTAACTTTTACTCCAACTTCTTCAAATACTTCTCTTTCAAGGGCTTGTTCAAGACTTTCTCCAGGTTCAACAAAGCCGGCAAGGGTACTGTACATACCTTCGGGAAATCTAGGAGATCTTCCTAATAAAATCTTATCCTTAAAGGAAATTAGGGTGATTATAGCTGGATCAGTTCTTGGAAAGTGACTTTTACCACATTTATCATTAGAACAAATTTTTACAAAACCACCCTCTCTAGACTTGTTTTTAAATCCACATGAGCCACAAAATTGATGAGTATTATGCCAAAAAAACATCCCATTGGTTAGCGCTAAAAAAGAGGCATCTATGTCATTCAATGAGGGTCCGTATTTTCTAAGATCTTCAACAATTACTTCATTTTCCTTTAACCATAAATCCAAATTAAGGTTTTGTTTACTTAAATCTAAACCTACATAATTAGTATCATTAGCCACACCCAAAAAAATTGGATTTTTAATTTCTTTTGGAAAAAAAAATTTTATTTGATTGTTATTTAATTTTAATGCCTCAATATTTTCATTTATTTCTTTAAAAAAATTTTTTCCATTAAAATAAGGAATAAATTTTGTATTTTCATCAACCATAATTTTTTCAATTAGTTTCTTGTTATTCCTATAATCTCCTTGACGGTTTATTTCAGGACTAGCATAAAATGGTTGTTGCATTGTATCACCTCAAAATATGACATTATTATTTCAATAATATAGCTTTATAGACTGATTCTCTTAAATAAATATACGTAAAATTAGATGAAAAAAAATAAGAATAAAAAACCATATTTTTCAATTAGTTATATTTTTATGTTGCTCATAAGAATAGTAAAAGGGAAAGTTAAAATTATAAAAGGAAATTATTATGATAAAAATAAGTCGTATATCTTCACCTCTTAAAGACAAGGTTAAAAACCTAGAAACCTGTTCACAACTTGACGGGGATGGAGTTTTTGAAGGTAAATATAATACATCTGGCTCTATTCTGATTAGAAATAAGTTTATAGGTGAACTTTCAGCTGATCAAATAATAGTTGACGAAAAAGGCATTATTGAAGGTACTATAAAATCGACTGAGCTTATTGTAAGTGGGAATGTCAGTGGTAAAATTAACTCAGATAGTATTGTTATAATGGAAAATGGAGCAATATCAGGTGATATAGTTTATAAGCAAATTGCTGTATTTGAGGGTGGTGTCATAAACGTTGCCGGTATGAAGCAGGCAGAACAAAAAGAAGAAAAAGTTGTTGAAATAATGCACAAAGTAGCTGATTAGTAACTTAAGTTTTAACTACAAACTCTAAACCTGCCATTGATCCTACATAGAAATTTGGTTTTGTTTTTTTCAATTTTATTATAGTACCTGAAACCTCTACATCAATACCATTTGGATAAATTCTAATGATTTTGCCGTCATTTTGAGTATCGTGGTCGGTACAATCAACCTTTACCTTTTGATCTAAATGCATAATTTACCTCCTTTTAACTCTAAACAGAATATTTTTTTAAATCGTCTAATTTTACCAATGAAAGAGTGGCTATATTAGTTGATTTTAATATTACTTTAGGAGCTTTACCTGCTTCAAATGCTTCTTGCCACCTTGAGGCACAAAGACACCAACTGTCACCCTCAGTTAATCCTTTAAAATTATATTCAGGTATAGGTGTGCTTAGGTCATTACCAACTGATTTTGAAAAAGATAAAAAATCTTTTGTCATTATACAACAAACTGTATGGAGTCCTAAATCATCTGGGCCTGTGTTACAACAGTTATCTCTGTAAAACCCAGTAGTAATATCAGATCTGTCATTAGAAAGCTTGCAAGGCTCAAGATCATTTCCAAGAACATTTAATTGCTTATTATTTCCACCGCCATTAGAAAAACCATCCATTATTAACTCTCCAATTTTATTAACTCGTTTGAACTATTTTCAATGATAGTTTCTAATTTTTTTAAAAATTCTATTTTTGACAAACCTGGTTGTATCTCAGGAAGAATTTTTATAGTAATAGATTTTGATTTAAGCCTACTAGGGTATTTGATAAAACTATTTTTAGGCCATAACAAACCAGCATTATGAGCAACTGGAACTACTGAAACTTTAGTTTGAGAGTATAAAAAAAACACTCCAGGGAGATATGGTTTTTCCTTAGTAGAAACGCCAGGTGACACCCTAGTTCCTTGAGGAAAAATCATCATTGATCGTTTTTCTTTTACTGCTCGCTTAGCATTTCTTCCCATTTTTTTTAATGCGTTTATACCTTGATCTCTTGTGATTGGAATAGCCCCAGATCTTAAAAAATATAAACCAATTACAGGTAAAAAAATCAAAGCTTTTTTTAAAACTATTGATGGCATTGAGAAAAGGTCCGTACAAAAAACAGTTTCCCAAGCAGATTGGTGCTTTATAGCATATATAACAACTTTATTTTTTGAAGGAATTTTACCAATTACTCTAATATCAGTATTTAGCCACCATTTCATTCCTTTAGTCATTATAAGACACCAAATCTTATTAACAAAAATAACAACTGGTCTTGGAAATAAAAGACATGGCAAACATATCGTGACTAAAATACTAGTCCCAATGTAAAATTGAATATTAAATAAAAAAGATCTTAAAAGATTCATGTTACTTTATCAAAAGCTCTAAAATTATATCTTAGAAAGAGTAAAATAGTGTTTACCAGTTTCTAAACTTTTTATTGAAATATCATATCCTTCATTTTCAGAAAAATGCGAGAAATCAATCGGACTAGCAGGATCATCTGAAATAAATACAACAGCTTTACCTTTATCTAATGTTTTTAAAACTCTTTTTGCTTTTAAAACTGGTAACGGACACTTTAATCCTGTGAAATCATATTCATCTATCAAAACAGTTACTCCATAGAATTGATATAAATATAAAGATTTATACATATTTACTCTACTAAGCCAATTTAATTTTACTTGTACGGCATGAATCTTAAATGTAATAGGTAATATATGAGTATATGGGGAAAAATTATAGGCGGAGCAACTGGTTTTGCATTTGGAGGTCCTTTAGGAGCATTCTTAGGGGGTGTGGCAGGCCATGCCATTGACAAAATTAAAACTGAACAAAAATTACCAGAAGAAACAGCGATGAAACAGATTGGCTTTACAATTGGGGTGATCGTTCTATCAGCTAAAATGGCAAAAGCAGACGGTAAAGTAACGGTAGAGGAAATAAAAGCTTTTAAAGAAAAAATAAATGTTCAAGAAAATGAGATTAAAAATGTAGCCAAATTATGGGATCAAGCAAAAAAAACAACTGATGGCTTTGAAGTCTATGCTAAACAAATCAGTGATTTATTAGAAAAGAATTCTTCTGTGTTAGAAGAATTACTTACACTTCTTATTATTATTGCTCAAGCTGATGGTAAAATCACAATTCCAGAAATTGAATATTTGAAAAAAGTTGGGGATATTTTTGGTTTTTCAAATGAAGATTTTGAAAGGATATATTCATCACAATCGGGTATTTATTCAGATCCTTATCAAATTTTAGGTGTCTCACAAAATGCCCCAACTGAAGAAATTAAACAAAAATGGAAACAGCTTGCAATCAATCACCATCCAGATCGATTAATTTCACAGGGTATCCCGGAAGATCTCATACAAAAAAGTACCTCACGTCTTAAGGAAATTAATAATGCGTGGGATATTATCCAAAAGCAGAGATAATTTTATAAAAATGTCCAAACCATTAATTACAATCCAAAACTTAAAAATTGAACGATCAAATAAAATACTATTAAGTAGTGCTAATATCTCTATCCATGAATATGATCGTATTATTTTAGTTGGTGAAAATGGATGTGGTAAAAGTTCACTTTTAAAAATTTTAAAAAAGACTGAAGAAGTTGATGATGGAATAATGTGGTTTTCACCAAATCTAAAATTGTTTTATTTAGAACAAGATCCACCTGAACCCTCTATTAAAAATCTTGTTGATTTTTTAATAAAAGATATTGAATTTCCAGATTTATCCAAAGTTGAAGATATTATTGATCAATTAAATCTCAAGAACATAAACTATAAAAAAAGACTTTCAGGAGGGGAAATTCGTAAAATTTATATTGCAAAATCAATTCTAAGTGAAGCTGATATTCTACTTTTAGATGAACCAACCAATCATATAGACTTGCCAACAATAGATTGGCTCGAAAGAAAACTATTATTTCTCAAAAAAACAATGGTTATTGTTAGTCATGACCAAGAATTCTTAAAGAAAATTGGTACTAAAACATTTTGGCTTCATAATAGAAAAATTTTGAAACGTGAAGGACCATATAAGAACTTTAATGAATGGTCTAAAGAATTAATCGAAGTTGAAAAAATTAAATCTCACAAATTAAAACAAAAAATTAAAAGTGAAACAAAGTGGTCTATTGAAGGAATATCGGCTAGAAGAAAAAGAAATATGGGCAGAGTTAGAGCTTTAGAAAAATTATCTCAAAATTTTCAAGATACAAAAATAATTGAAAGGAAATCAATAGATTTAGATCTTCGTAAAACAAATGAATCAGGTGTGAATATAGTTGAGGCGTTTGGTATATCATTTGCTCATAAAGATGATAATAAAATCAATATTATTTCGAACTTTAGTCTTAAAATTATACGTAATAGTAGAATAGGTATAATAGGAGCAAATGGTACTGGAAAAACTACTTTAATTAAAATCTTGCAAGGTATTATTTCTCCAACCACTGGTAAAATAAAAGTAGGAGAACATATAAAGATCAAATATTTCGATCAAAATAAAGAAAGTATTGATTTAGATAGTACACCATGGAGGACAATGACTGAAAGCGGCGATTATGTTGACTTCAAAGGAGAAAAAATTCATGTTTTATCATATTTAAAAAAATTTCTATTTGATGAAAAAAAATCATTGCAGAGTAATTCTACATTGTCAGGCGGTGAAAAAGCGAGACTACTACTTGCCAAGTTATTTTTAAATGAGCATAATTTTTTAATTTTAGACGAGCCTACCAATGATTTAGATTTTGAAACACTAAATCTTCTAAAGGAAAATGTTAAAAATTATGATGGGACAGTTCTAATTATTAGTCATGACAGATTTTTTCTCGACCATACAATCGATAAACTTATAGTTTTTGAAAATAATGGTAAAATTTTAAAACATGAAGGAAATTTTTCAAATTATTATGAAAAATACGGCTTGTCTAAATTAAAATTAAGTGAAACTCAAACTAATTTTAAAAAGAAAGAATTGAATAATAAAAAATCTGAAGAAAATATATTAAAGAAAAAAAAGCTTACTTTTAAAGATACTTATGAGTTAAAGATTCTTCCTCAAAAAATTGAAGAAATGGAAAAAAAGCTTGAAAAGTTGGAAAGTCTCTTAAGTAAAGAAAATTTATACAAAGATGATAAAAAGACCTTTGATGATACAGTAAACCAAATAGGTGAAATAAAAACAAATTTATCTTTTGCCGAAGAGCGATGGCTTGAAATACAAATTTTAAATGATGAAATCAATAAACAGTGAAGTTTAAATAATTATATGTTGACCAAAAATTTAAACATTATACTTTGATATTGTCAGAGAGTAATGTAGTTGCTTTTTAAAGAGGAAAGTCCGGGCTCCATAGAAATAAGGTGCTGGATAACATCCAGCAGGGGCAACCCTAGGGAAAGTGCAACAGAAAATATACCGCCATTTTTTGGTAAGGGTGAAATGGTGTGGTAAGAGCGCACCGTATTCCTAGCAATAGGAATAGCTTTGTAAACCCCACCTGGAGCAAGACCAAATAGAAGAAACACTTATTCAATTTCTAAGAAGTTTCTTGGGTAGGTCGCTAGAAAAATTTGGTAACAAATTTTCAAGATTAATAACTACAATCAAAATTTTGATACAGAACCCGGCTTATTGCTCTCTGACAATTTGTTTAGAGTTAAAATTTAAAAATAATATACCATAAAACTAATCAATTTCCCATTGACTACCATAATATCCCATGTTATCCCATAATATTAATAATATTAATTACTAGGAATCAATTTTAATTAATTAAAAATTTAGATCCCAAGCATGTGTATTATTTATAACTTAAGGTTTTAATATCAATGTTTTTGTCTACTTCACATAATAAGATTGATTTAAAATGTAGAGTTTCTATTCCAGCATCTTTCAGAATGAATCTTGAAAAATTAAAAGAACCTTTAATATTATTTAAAAGTCTCCAATTCCCATGTATTGAAGGCACAACTCTAACAAGAATGCAAAGGTACATCAATGCTATTGATGAATTAGATGCATTATCAGATGATGCATTTCTTTTAAGAATGATGATGGCAGACTCTTTTGAAATAAAATTTGATATCAATGGTAGAGTCGTAATTCCAGATATTCTTATGAGCTTTGCTAGCCTAACTAATAAAGCAGTATTTATGGGTATAGGAGAATCTTTTTATATTTGGTCTCCATCAGAATATGAAAATCAATACAATAAATCTCAAAAAATTCTTAATGAAAAAGGTCCACCAAAATTAATTTTAAAAAAGAATGAATAATTATTATAATGTCTTATATACCTCAACATATTCCTGTTTTGCTCGATGAAGTTGTAAATGCCTTATCAATAAATAATCATGAATATTACATTGATGCCACTTTTGGATTAGGCGGATATACAAAAGCCATTCTAAATAAAAAGGATTGTAAAGTTATAGCTTTTGATAGAGATCCAGAAGCTAAAATTTTTGCAGAAAAAATTAAAATTGATTTTAAAGACAGATTTTTTTTTAAAAATGCAAAATTCTCTCAATTAGTTAGTCTCTTAGATGATTTCAAAATTAAAAAAGTGGCTGGGGTTGTCTTTGATTTAGGTGTATCCAGTCCCCAATTTGATCAAAAGCACAGAGGGTTTTCTCTAAAATTAAACGGTCCACTTGATATGAGAATGTCTAAAGAAGGTCCCACCGCAGAAGAGTTTATAAACCAAGTTGAAGAAAATACTCTTGCAAACATTATTTATGAACTAGGTGAAGAACCTTATTCGAAAAGAATAGCCAAAAATATTATTCTTGAAAGGTCGAAAACTTATATAAAAACAACAGGACAATTAGCAAACATAATAAGAAAATCAATTCCAACATCAAAACAAAAGATAGATGCGGCTACTAAAACTTTTCAAGCAATTCGAATATATTTGAATGATGAAATATCAGAGTTAGAACAAGGATTAATTGCTGCTGAGAAAATACTCCAACCTCAAGGTATTTTAGCTGCTGTATCCTTCCATTCTATCGAAGATAGAATAATAAAAAAGTTCTTTTTAAAATGCGCTAAGAAAGAAAATCATTCACGACATCGTCCTGAGTCTCCCAATAGAGATAATAGCCTCGAAATCATAACCAAAAAACCAATCTTACCATCAGAAAATGAAATAAAAATCAACAAAAGATCTAGATCAGCTAAATTGCGTATTGCAAAAAGAACATTTTTTCCATCAGCTTTTGGAGAAACAGCATGATTAGATATCCATCTTTTATTATTTTCTTTTTGATAGTTTTTGTGGCGATTTCATTATATCAAGTTAAATACCTTATAACGCAAAAAGAGCTCGAGCTATCTGTAATTAATAAAAATATAATAAGGACTGAGACTGACTTAAATATATTAAAGGCAGAGCTTAGTTATTTGAAACGTCCTAAAAGAATAGAAAATTTAGCTAAAAACAAATTAGAATTAAGAGAAATTTCTGCAATTGATATCTGGGATCTACAACACTTAGTAGATGTAACGAAATCGATAACTGAAAGTAATGTAAAATGAAAATAATTGGATTTTTACATAATGATTTTTCTATTAAAAATAATTTAAAATTACGCAGAATTAAATTATCAATTTGTAGTGTATTATTAATTTTTTCTTTTACAATAATTGGCTATAAAACTTTTTCACTAGCTAGTATAACCAAAGTAAATAAAAATCAAATTTCCAGCAAAAAAAACCAACAAAGTTTATTTTCCAAACTAAATCGCGGAAATATATATGGTCGTAATGGGGAGCTTTTGGCAACTACAATAGATGTAAATAGTCTAAATATTAATCCTCAAGAAATTTTAAATAAAAATGAAACAATAAAAAAGCTAAATAAAATATTTCCTGAATTAAAAGAAGAAAGTCTCTGGAGAAAATTAAATACAAAAAAAAGACATGTTAATTTGTTGAGAGAGATTTCACCAAAGCAGTATGTATTATTATTAGAAGAAGGCATTGAAGGAATAAAAATAGAGGCCAAAGATAAAAGAATTTATCCTAATAATAACTTGGTATCTCATATTTTAGGTGGAACTGATATTGATGGTAAAGGTATCGCTGGAATTGAAAAATCATTTAATGAGAAACTACTAAATGGTGAAGATATAACTATTTCAATACATAACGGAATTCAATACATAACAGAAAAAATTATGTCAGAACAAATTAAAAAATTTGACGCTGAAGGTGGGGCAGGAATAGTAATGAATGCTAAAAATGGAGAAATTTATGCAATAACTTCTCTTCCTGATTATAATGCAAATAATTATAATAATATAAATAATCTGAATTTATTTAATAAAGCAACAAAAGGTATCTATGAGTTAGGTTCAACTCTAAAACTTATAACTGCAGCTGTGGCGTTTGAAAGTGATCATGTTAAAGAAAATGATGTTTTTGACGTTTCAACTCCACTGAAAGTGTCTTCTAGGACTATAAGAGATTTTCATCCATTAAATTATCGTTTAAATATTCCCGAAGTTATAGTTCACTCTAGTAACATTGGTTCAGCCAAAATAGCTAAAAAATTTGGAACATCAACACAGTTAAAATATTTAAAATCACTTGGCCTAATGGATAAGCTTGATTTAGAAATTCCTGAGTTAGGTAAACCACAGGTTCTTAAAGATGGGAAGTTGTTAACTACAATGACAATATCTTATGGACATGGAATTGCTATAACTCCTTTGCACCTTGCATCCGCTACTGCAACCATAGTTAATGATGGTGTTAAAATCAAACCAACATTACTAATTTCAAATTCAAAGCTATCGAATAATAGGATTTTTTCGAGTGAAACCTCAAAAAAAATGAAAAGTATAATGCGACTTGTTGTAAGCAGTAAACATGGAACAGCTAAAAAAGCTCAGGCCACAGGATATTTAGTTGGAGGCAAAACTGGAACTGCAGAAAAAGTTAATCAAACTGGTGGATATTCAAAGAAGCAAAATATAGTAGCTTTTACTGCAGCATATCCTATGAACGACCCTCAATTCGTAATTACCATAATGATTGATAATCCGAAAGGACAGAAATTTTCATTTGGTTATAGAACTGCAGGGTGGGTTGCTGCTCCAGTAATTAAAAGATTAGTAACCAGGATATCACCTATATTAAACATTAAACCCGAAACAAAAGTTTCATCAGATTTTACCAAAGATTTAAATAAATATAAAATACGCGGTAAGAAAAAGGGAGCAAATTTGTAAAATGCTTTTGAAAGATTTGATTGAAAAAAATAAAATTACAGAAGACTTGTTGAAAAATGTTAATAATAAGATTTTACATAATAAAGTTAGGGGTATTTCTTCCAATAGTAAGGAAATTAAAAAAGGTTATATATTTGTTGCAATTAAAGGTAAAAATTTTGATGGAGCTGAATATATAGCTGAGGCTGAAAAACTTGGTGCATTTTTAATAATAGCAGAGGAGTCATGTAACAAAAAAGTTTTTTCTATTAAAAAAGGAACTGCCAGACAAATATATACGCTATTACTTTCTTCATTTTACATAAAGCAACCAAAACAAATCATTGGGGTAACTGGAACTAACGGAAAAACATCTACAGTTGAATTTTGCCGCCAATTATGGGCACTAGCAGGGTGGAAGGCTGCTTCCATGGGAACTCTTGGGACAAAGACTGAAACTGCTATAAATAAAAGTGTATATAAAAATAAAGAAGAAAATCTGACAACATTTGAACCCTCTGACTTATATAAAAAATTAAATTTTTTAGTCGAAGAAAAAATTTCCCACCTTGCTCTTGAAGCTTCCTCACACGGCATTGATCAGTATAGATTAGATGGCGTCAATTTTTCAGGAGCTGTATTTACAAACCTATCTCATGATCACCTTGATTATCATGGAAATACTGCAAATTATTTTTCAACTAAAAAAAGACTTTTTACAAAAGTGTTGAAAAATAATTCTGCAATTTCCATTAATATTGACGATATATATGGTAAAAAATTGTATGAAGAACTAAAAGACGATAATCATTTTATTATCACCTTTGGTCAATGTCCTAAAGCAGATATAAAAATTAAATCTGTTGTACAAAACAAACAAAGTATTGACCTAATTCTAGAATTTAAAAAGCAAAATTTTCAAACCACAATTGGAATGATTGGAAAATTTCAAGTTTATAATGTCGTGGCATCTGCATCTATTTGCATTGCATTAGGTATGGATTCAAACTTAATTTTTAAATCTCTAGGATACCTTAAACCTGCTCGTGGAAGAATGGAGGTTCTCTCAGAAACAAAAAATAAAGCATTAGTAATAATTGATTATGCACATACACCAGCTGCTCTAAAATCTGCACTCAAATCTATCCAAGAAATAATAGGTAGAGAAAGAATAATAACTTTATTTGGGTGCGGAGGAGATAGAGACAAAAACAAACGTAAAATAATGGGAGAAATTGCTAATGAATATTCGGATATAGTAATAGTTACTGACGACAACCCAAGAAATGAAATTCCTTCAAATATTAGAAGTGAAATTTTAAGTGGCTGTCCAAATGCTACAGAAATTCCTAACAGAGATAAGGCTATTAAATATGCTGTCTCACTGTTAAAAAAAAATGATCTTCTACTTATTGCAGGTAAAGGACATGAGACATTTCAAGCTGTCGGAATAGAAACTCTTCCTTTTGATGATTATACCGTCGCTAAAGAAGCTATTAAAAACATTGAAAAATCTGGAATAATAAATTGAAGCCTTTATGGACAAAAAAAGATTTAATGTCGGCTACCAATGCCCTAGATCCTTCTTCATATTTCCTCCAAAACTATAATGGGGTTTGTGGAGTGAGTATAGATGACAGAACTATAAATAAAGGTGACTTATTCATAGCCATAATTGGTGATAAATTTGATGGTCACGATTTTATAGAAAATGCAATAAAAAAAGGTGCTTATGGAATAATAGTATCTAATAAAATGCTGGCTAATAAATATAAAGCATTATTGGTAAAAGATACTACAAAAGCTTTAGAGCAAATTGCAAAATTTTCAAGACATAGATTTAAAGGGGTTACTATTGCTATAACAGGTAGTAGCGGAAAGACGAGTACAAAACACCTTTTATCTAATACTTTAAAGAAATTTGGTAAAACTCACCATACACACAAAAATAACAATAATTTAATTGGACTTTCACTTACCTTGTCAAGGCTTCATAATGATTATGATTATTGTGTCTTAGAACTAGGGATGAATAATGCTGGAGAAATTCAGAGATTGACTGAAATTGCACTACCAGATATAGCCCTAATAACAAATATATCCAGTTCTCACATTCAGAATTTTAAAAATGATAAAGAAATTGCAGATGAAAAAAGTGAGATTTTTTCAACCTTGAATGAAAATGGTATAGCTATAATAAATACTGATACATTATGGAGTAAGTATTTAATCAAAAAAGCAAAAAAGGTGTCAGCAAAGATACATTTATTTGGCCACTCTAAATATGCAAATACAAAAATTACTAAATTAGTTGACGAACATGAAGGATCAACAATTTGTTATGACAAAATAAAAAATTGGCATTTAACAAACCTGAATACAACACAAGCATTAAATGCCATAGCGACAATTTCAGTTATTAAAGAATTAAGATTATGTACGGTTACCAGTGAAAAAGTAATTAGTAGAATAAAACCTCTTGCTGGAAGAGGCGAGAAAATAATTATAAATTTTGGTAAAAAAGATAAAACATATGTAATAGATGATAGTTACAATGCAAATCCTGACTCAATGAAAGCTGCTCTCTCTAATTTTTATAAAACAAAATACAAGCTAAACACTTATAAGACTATTTTAATAATTGGCGATATGCTTGAATTAGGAAAAAATGCAAAAGAAATGCATTTTGAACTTATTCCAATGATAAAAAAAGTAAATCCTGACCTACTTATAACTGTCGGGCCTTATACAAAGAAAATTAGTAATGAATTAAAAGAACTAATTAGTTGCAAATCATATTTAACTTTCTCACCTCTTTTAAAAATAGTAACTGAATTTGTAAAACCTAATCAAATTATTCTTGTCAAAGGTTCAAATGGGATTGGACTATGGAATCTAATTCCAGTTTTTAGAAATATTAATCAGGAGAAACGCAATGTTGCCTGATTTTTTTCTTACTTATACTGAATATTTCCAACCTCTTAATTTATTCAAGTATATTACTTTTAGATCTATTGGAGCTTTATTAACAGCGTTATTAATCAGTTTTATTTTTGGTCCAAAAATTATTGCTTTATTAAAAAAAATGCAAAAGAAAGGGCAACCAATAAGATCTGATGGCCCCCAAAGTCATATAATATTTAAAACTGGCACTCCAACAATGGGTGGTTTGTTAATTGTATTGGCTTTTACTACTTCAACAGTTTTATGGGCAAAGCTAGACAATGCATATATATGGATAATTTTGGGAGTAGCCATTTCTTTTGGATTTATAGGGCTCTTAGATGATTGGATTAAGGTGTCTAAAATGACAAGTAATGGCCTAAAAAGTTATCAAAAAATTATTCCACAGATTTTTATTGCTTTCATTGCAGCTTGGTTTATTTCTGAAAACACTCCTCAAAATTTACAAAATACTTTATCTATCCCGTTCCTTAAAGAAAGCATTTTCTTTCTAGGAATTTTATATATACCATTCACAATTTTAGTGATTGTGGGATCCTCTAACGCAGTAAACTTAACTGACGGCCTAGACGGTTTAGCAATAGTTCCCGTAATGATAGCGGCAAGCTCTTTTGCTATAATTGTTTATTTAACTGGGCATTTAAATTTTTCTAGTTATTTACAAATTAGTTATGTACCCGGTGTTGGCGAAATAGCAGTTTTTCTAGGAGCAATAATTGGTTCAGGGTTAGGTTTCTTATGGTTTAATGCTCCACCAGCTATGGTTTTTATGGGAGATACTGGATCATTATCTCTTGGTGGAGTTATAGGTGTCAGTGCTTCAGCCTCAAGACATGAGTTAGTTTTAATCATTATTGGTGGTCTATTTGTATTAGAAACTATATCTGTGATTGTACAAATAGTTTCTTTCAAGCTTACAGGCAAAAGAATATTTAGAATGGCACCATTACATCATCATTTTGAGCAAAAAGGATGGGCTGAGCCCACCATTGTAATTAGGTTTTGGATAATAGCATTAATTTTGGCTTTAATAGGTCTTTCGACCCTTAAACTAAGGTAAAGATATTGAATAGTATTATTAATTATAAAAATCAGGATGTTGGAATTTTAGGACTGGGTTTATCTGGTTTAGCTGCTGCAAGAGTTTTGTTAAATTCAAAGGCTAATATTTTTGTTTTTGATGATAAAAAAGAAAAACCGTCTATTATAAAAAAAAGTAATTGGATTAATTACAATTATTGGCCATGGGAAAGTATAAAAACGTTAGTAGTTAGCCCTGGGATACCTATAAATAATAAAGAAAAGCACAATGCAATAAAGCTTGCTATTGATAACAAAGTCAAAATTATTAACGATATTGACCTGTTTGTAGAAATTTATCCTAAAGCTAAGATAATCGGCATAACGGGTACAAATGGAAAGTCAACAACAGCTGCTTTATTATTTCATATTTTAAAATTTAATAAAATTAAAAGTGTTATCTGTGGTAATTTTGGTATCCCTGCATGTTCCATAAACGACCCTGGAGAAAATGGAGTTATAATTCTTGAATTGTCAAGTTATCAATTAGATGGTGCAAAAAGTTTATCTTTAGATATTGCTACTATTATAAATATAACCCCTGATCATTTAGATTATCATGAGACTTTTGATAGATATGTATCTAGTAAACTAAAAATTATTAACTTTTTAAAAAGAAATGGAATATTTATTTATGATAAAAGTAATAAATTATTAAATAAAATCATTGATGCAAATAAATATAACTCTTTAAAGTTTTCAAGTGTAAATGAAAAGGAAGCAAAAGATTTTATTAATGATAATAATTATTTAAAAGGAACTCATAACGCAATTAACGCTTCAATAGCTATATCAATAGCGAAAAAATTAAATATTAATGATAATAAAATAGAATTAGCAATTAAGTGTTTTGAAGGATTATCCCACAGGATGGAACCTTTATATATTTCTAGCAATTTTAAAATTATTAATGACAGTAAATCAACAAATGGCGAGTCTACGGCTGCTGCATTAAAATCGTTTAGTAACATATTTTGGATAGTGGGTGGAAAACCCAAAAATGATGGGATAGGTCAAGCCAAGAATTTTTTGGATAAAGTTGTAGAGATTTTTTTAATAGGAAATTCAACAAAGTATTTTTCAGAAGAAATTTTAAAATTTAATGAAAACATTCCAATAAACGAATGTATCACATTAGAAAAGGCAACAATACTAGCCATTAAAAAAAGTAAAATGTCGAAATTAAAAAATTATGTAATTTTATTATCTCCATCAGCAGCAAGTTTTGATCAATTTAAAAGTTTTGAAGATCGAGGTAATCAATTTAAAAAAATTATAAGCCAGCAAATTGAACAAGGTATAGTCTAAATGAAAATAACACGTTCAGATAGATCTAACATGGCACTTTGGTGGTGGACAATAGACAGATATATGCTGACATGTTTTTTTACTTTAATAATTTTTGGTATATTTTTAGTTATGGCTTCAAGTCAACATTTAGCTGAAAGCCTTAATATATCGTCACATCATTTTACAATTAGACATTTATTATTCGGATCACTAAGTATTCCAATTATAATATTTTTCTCAATTTTGAATGAAAAACAAATTAAGGTTTTTTGCATATTAGGGCTTCTTATTTGTATTAGTTTATTACTATTTATTTTGATTGGAGGAGAGAGGATAAAAGGTGCTCAAAGATGGTTTTATATTGGAGGTTTTAGCTTTCAACCAAGTGAAGTATGTAAACCATTTTTTGTAATATTTAATGCGTGGATTTTAAGTCTATGGGTTGAAAAATCAATGTCTGCAGCTTGGATGTGGTCAATTACTTCAATAATAATCATATCAACTCTTTTATTACTACAGCCAGATTTAGGTATGACAATAATTATGATTTTTACTTGGGGTTTCCAACTGTTTATTACTGGAATACCTCTTATGATTATTTTACTTCTTATATTAGCATTTCCAATATTTATGATATTTGCTTACCAAAATTTTACCCATGTTAAAATAAGAATTGATAACTTTATTGAAGGCAAAGCATATCAAGTTTCAAAGTCACTACAGTCATTTGAATCAGGTGGTTTTTGGGGGAAAGGGCCAGGAGAAGGTTTTTACAAAAAGTCTTTGCCAGATGCACATTCTGATTTTGTTTTTGCAGTAGCTGCTGAAGAGTATGGTGTTTTAATATGTTGTGTAATTATAACAATATACTGTTTAATTATATTAAGATCATTTTTGTATACTCTAAAAATTAATAATTTGTTTTTTGTTCTTTCCATAAGTGGTCTTGCTTTTCAATTTGGCTTTCAATCATTAATACATTTGGCAAGTAACACAGATCTTATTCCCACTAAAGGTATGACCCTACCTTTTCTGTCCTATGGTGGATCGTCAATTTTGGCATCAGCTATTACAGCTGGAATTCTTTTGTCTTTAACCAGGAAAAATATTTCATTTGAGACTTTAAATGAAAAACTTTACGAGAATAAAAATAATGAATAACAGAATTCATAAAAATACTATAATGATAGCTGCTGGTGGAACGGGTGGTCATATCTTCCCATCATTATCGATAATTAATCAAATTCAAAATCATTTATTTATTATCATTACAGATGAAAGAGGTGAAGATTATTTTAACAATTTTTTTGTTAATAAAGGGATAAATTTTAAGATATTTACTCATAAATTATCAAGTCCAAGCAATAAGTTTATTATAAATAAATTAAAATCATTGTTTCAAATTTTTATATCAATTTTAAAATCAATTTTGTTAATCATTCACTACAAACCCGATGCTATAATTGGTTTTGGTGGTTATCCATCATTTGCCCCAATAATAGCTGCTAAAATTTTTAGGGTTCCATCAATAATTCATGAACAGAATACTGTTATAGGAAGAGCCAATAAGTTTCTTAGTAAGATAACTAATATTTTGGCTCTATCTTTTATAGATATTGATAATATTCAACAAAATAAGAGGTCTATTTACACTGGTAATCCCGTTAGACAAGAATTTTACGAAATTGGAAAGATTAAATACTTACCACCTGCAAAAAAGAATTTTTTTTATATTTTAATATATGGTGGAAGTCTTGGATCAAAGTTTTTTTCGGAATACTTACCTTCAATTATTTGTTCTCTTCCTAAAGGTATGAAAGAAAAAATAAAAATAATTCAGCAAGTTAGAAAAGAAGATCTAAAGTTAGTACGTAAAAATTACAAACTTAATAAAATTGATGCTGAAATATCTATTTTCTTTCAAGATGTCTCGGAAAAATTTAAAATTTCTCATTTGATTATCACTCGATCAGGTGGTTCAAGTGTTGCTGAAGTTTTAGCATCTAATAGGCCTGTAATATTCATTCCTTTACCGACCTCATTAGATAATCATCAATATGAAAATGCAAGATTTCTTGAAAGAAATAAAGGTGGCTGGTTAATTGATCAAAATAATAAAACAGTCAATGAACTAGAAAGGTTAATAAAGCATCTTTTACAAAACCCCAAAAACCTTGTTGAAGCGAGTAATCAATTAAAAAAACTAGCAAGTAGGCTTGAAAAATTAAGAAATAATAAAACACCTACAGAGTTTTTATCTGAATGTATTTTAAAATTAATAAATGATAAAAAAAAGGTTGTTCCTACAATATGTTAAAAAGTCCCGAAAATTTAGGAGTTATTCACTTTATTGGTATTGGTGGAATTGGAATGAGCGGAATAGCTGAAATTCTGTTTCAATCTGGATATAATGTTCAAGGAAGTGATATAACTGACGGCAATAACACCAATAGACTAAAAAAGCTTGGAATTAAAGTTTATATAGGACAAAAAAAATCAAATATCCTTAATGCAAAATTAGTTGTTGTGTCAACAGCAATCTCTCCAAAAAATATAGAATATATGACAGCAAAAAAAATGTTCCTACCAGTAGTTCATAGATCTGAAATGCTGGGTGAATTAATGCGCCTTAAACAATCAATTGCAATAGCTGGCACTCATGGCAAAACTACTACTACTTCACTGATAGCCAAGATGATTGAAGAAAATGGAATGGATCCGACAATCATAAATGGAGGTATTATTTCTTCACTGGATAGTAATGCAAAACTTGGAAACGGTGAATGGATGGTTGTAGAAGCTGATGAGAGTGATGGCAGTTTTGCAAAATTAAATCCAACAGTTGCAATAATTACAAACATTGACTTAGAGCACCTTGATTATCATAAATCAGAAGAAAATTTAGAAAGAGCATTCTTGCATTTTGTATCATCGATACCATTTTATGGATTTGTTTGTCTTTGCATAGATAACCCACGAACACAAAAATTAATTTCAAAACTAGAAAATAAGAAAGTTATCACATATGGCTTGTCTGCTAATGCTGACATTAGAGCAACAAATATTTCGTATAAAGAAAACAAAATGTTTTTTTCATTAAATATCTCAAACCTAAAAGGTCATAATTATAAGAATTATGAAATAGAGTTTTCTATGATTGGATTACACAATATTCAAAATGCACTTGCGAGTATAGCGGTAGGAATTGAACTAGATATTCCAATTACAAAAATTAAGAAAACATTGAAAAGCTTTACAGGTATTCAAAGACGATTTCAAAAAGTTGGAAATTTTAATGAAACATTTATAATAGATGATTATGGACATCATCCCGTTGAAATAAGTGCCGCACTTGCTGCAGCCAGGCTTATTACGCCCAAACATAAAATTATAAGTGTTTTTCAGCCTCATCGTTATAGTAGATTAAGAGATTTATTTAACGATTTCTGTAGTTGTTTTAATGATGCTGATCATGTTTTACTTCTTGATGTCTTTTCTGCTGGTGAAGAGCCAATTACTAATTTTAAAAGTACTAATTTAGAAGTTGGTTTATCCAACTATGGACACAAGAATGTATTATACATTAAAGATCAAAAAACCCTTATGAGAACACTATTAAAAATTGCCAATCCAAATGATTTAATAATTTGTCTTGGTGCTGGATCAATAACTAAAATTGCAAATAAACTCGAAGATAATTTATATTATGAATGTAAAAGTATTTAAAAATAGATTTAACAAGTGTATTAAATTAGACCATAAATTATCCAAATTTAATTGGTTCGGTGTGGGCGGTAACGCAGAGATACTTTTTATACCAGAAAATGAAAAAAGCCTGATATTTTTCTTAAAAAACAAACCTCATGAATATAAAGTTTTAGCAATTGGAGCCGGATCAAACCTATTAATCCGGGATAAAGGGATAAATGGAATTGTATTAGTTACAAAAAAATTAAAAAATATTAGCATTGATAATAACGGTGTCATTTCAGCTCAAGCAGGAGCTACAGACGCAGAAGTTGCAAGGTTTGCAAGAGATTGTGAAAGAACTGGTCTAGAATTTTTACTTGGTATACCTGGAACAATTGGAGGAGGTATCAAGATGAATTCTGGAGCATTTGGCTCAGAGTTTAAGGATATTTTAATAGACGTAACAGCAATCAATCTTTCTGGGGAATTCCGAGTTTTTTCTGTGAAAGAATTAGAAATGCAATATAGAAAAATTGGAATAAGTAATGAGTGGATTTTTTGTAAAGCTCGTTTCAAAAGTACAAGTGATAATAAACAAAACATAGAGGCAAAAATGAAGCAAATCCTTCATTTAAGAAAAACAGCCCAACCTACTGGTGTAAAAACAGGTGGCAGCACATTTAAAAATCCTATTGGTCACAAAGCATGGAAGCTTATAGATCAGGCTGGTTGCAGAGGTTTAAAAGTTGGTGATGCAATGATTTCAGATAAACATTGTAATTTTATTATTAATTTAAAGAATTCTTCCGCTCAACAAATTGAAGAATTAGGAGAAAAAGTACAATCTAAAGTTTTTCAAAATTCTGGAATTAGACTGAGTTGGGAAATACAAAGAGTTGGCATTAAATGAGAATCATAGATAACATGCATGTTTTATTATTAAAAGGAGGCTATGGTTCAGAGAGAGAAGTGTCTCTTAAATCAGCTGAAGCGTGCTCTAAAGCTATAAAAGAAAATGGACTTAAAGTAACTGAAATTGATATCAGTGAAACAAATTTAAATGATTTAATAAACATAAAAGCTGATGTTTGTTTTAATGCATTACATGGCAGTTCTGGTGAGAATGGTTCTATTCAAGGATTATTAAATTTATTAAAAATACCATATACACATTCAGGAGTAACAGCTTCAGCAATTGCTATGAACAAAATTTATTTTAAAAGATTAGTAATAAATGCTACAGAAAATTCAAATGATCCAATAAATTTTCCTAAAACATTAGAAATCTTACCTGATAGAAGTATAGATTTCAAAAATCATTGCGGAGCCTTTGTTGTCAAGCCCATAAATGGTGGCAGTTCAGTTGGTGTGGAAATAATTAAAGAAGGAGATCAAGTTCCAATAATAAATAGTGCCACTTCTTACAATCTAATGGCAGAAGAGTATGTTGGCTCTAAAGAACTCACAGTGACAGTTTTACAAGAACAACCGTTATGTGTAACTGAAATTAAAGCAGGTCAAGATAAAGATTTTTACAACTATAAAGCTAAATATGAAAAAAATGGATCAATACACGATTTACCAGCAAAAATTCCAAAGAATACATATAACCAAGCTATGTCATGGGCACTAAGAGCACATCAAATTGTTGGTTGCAAGTGTATTTCGAGAAGTGATTTTAGGTACGATGATGAAAATGATAAGTTATATATGCTGGAAATCAACACACAACCTGGAATGACAGAAACTTCTTTATCCCCAGAACAAGCAATGTTTTGCAATATAACCCTAAAAAATATGGTTAAGATTATTATTGAGGAGGCGTCTTACGAATGTTAAGATTAAAACTTAACAAGAAAAATCTGGTAAAAGCAAAATTTTATGGTTTTGAAACTGAAAAGTTAACGAGGCTAATAAATTTATGCTTTTTATTATTATTTATATTATTCTTTTGTGGGTTCTATTTTTTAGATAGTTCAAGTAAATATAACATAATAAATAAATTAAAACCGT
>OCZA010000073.1_pt1 | contig 33200 bp, 30 predicted proteins | sample 1539021 | NCBI WGS metagenome assembly OCZA01 (sample SAMEA2619376, study PRJEB22493) | marine metagenome | biome: marine biome (ENVO:00000447); feature: surface water layer (ENVO:00002042); material: "saline water (ENVO:00002010), including plankton (ENVO:xxxxxxxx)" | depth 5 m | reverse complement strand
GGCGAAAATAAATTAGTGGACTCACATATCAATACTTTGGAGACTTTTGGACTTTTGAACCAGAAAGACTCTTTGTGTGGCGAATTATCGGCTGGCCAGAAAAGAAAAGTTGCTCTAACACGAATTCTTCTCAATGACTCGAAGATATGGTTTTTGGACGAACCTATGAATGCGTTGGATAGCCAAGGTGTCTCGATTTTGAAAAAGGCTATGGAAAAACATAAAAATAATCAAGGCATAGTGGTATTTGCCAGTCATCAGGACGTAATGGAAGGTGATGCAAAGAAAATTTTAATTAGGAACACGATTCATTGAACACTAACTACCAATCAAATCTTTTCTTTTCATACATGAGGAGGGATCTTTTAATTGCGTTTAGGAGAAAATCTGCGTCTTTGAACCCGCTTATTTTCTTTGTGATGATCGTAGCCTTGATGCCTTTGAGCCTTGGTTCTTATGAATCAAGACTCCAACAGATAGCCCCAGGTGTAATTTGGATAATGGCATTATTATCCGTTTTGCTTTCATCGGAATCCCTATTTGATGAGGACTACAGGGATGGATCGCTTGAGCAGATGATAATCACGCCAAATCTACTATTTATGGCGGTGCTTGGGAAGATTACCGCCCATTGGCTCACAAAATCATTGCCGATTGCAATTGCCTCACCATTGATGGGTTTACTTTTATCGATTTCACCCGAATCGATTTTCTCATTAATGATTGGCTTAATAATTGGTACGGCATGCTTTACGCTACTTGGAGGTGTTGGAGCAGCACTCACAGTTGCGACAAAGGATAAAAGTTTTTTGTTAGCGCTGATAATCATGCCTTTATATGTTCCGATAATAATCTTTGGAAGTTCAATGATTTATTACAGAATTGATGGAATGGATTGGAGCTATCCACTCGCTGCCTTACTTTCTATATTTTGTATGCTTACGATATTGAGTCCATTATCAATTTCTGGAATTTTCCGCTCCTCAATGGTTGAGTAAAAGGGATATATTAATGAATTGGAATTGGAATTGGTTTCATAAATTCGCTTCTCCGAAGTGGTTTTATCAGATATCCGAGCGGATATTACCAGGTCTGTGCGTCGTTACTTTCTCTTTGTTGTTCGTCGGTCTTATTTGGGGAATCGGCTTTGCTCCTGCAGATGCAAAGCAAGGCAATAGTTTTCGAATTATTTACTTGCATGTTCCGTCATCATTTTTGGCATTAGCGGGTTATTTTTTAATGGCAATTGCAGGAGCCATAGGATTAATCTGGCGAATAAAATTATCTTTTTGGGTAATGAAATGTGCTGCTCCAATTGGAGGCATTTTGACTCTCTTGGCGTTAGTAACTGGTGGTTTATGGGGTAAACCCACTTGGGGTAGTTTTTGGGTGTGGGATGCAAGAGCAACGTCTATGCTTATTTTGCTCTTTTTATACATAGGTGTTTATTTGCTAGGTAGATCTTTTCAAAACTCAGATTCTGGCGACAAGGCGAGTGCATTTTTATCAATAATTGGAACCGTAAATATTCCGATAATTTACAAATCTGTTGATTGGTGGTTCACGCTGCATCAACCTGCCACAATTAATTTCACATCCGCACCCTCTATGCATCCAGACATGTTCTATCCTTTACTCATAATGATTATAGCTTTTTACCTTGTTTATGGTCTTGCGCTGACCCTATCATTACGAGTTGAAATTCTCTCTCGTGAACGGAAAACAAAATGGGTTCGTAAACTAATTTCACAGCAATGATATTTATGGCGCATTGGTGATTTACGATGATTTTTCAATTTAACAGTTTGATGCAGTTTCTCGATATGGACGGGCATGGCGTTTTTGTTTGGAGTTCCCTATCGCTGTCTTTGGTACTCTTATCATATCTAATAATTCGCCCAGTTCTTGAAAAAAGAAAACTGGTAGCGCAATTAAAAATTGATAGCTTGGATGTTAGTGATGCACCCGATTAGGAGGCAGAGACTGCAAATTGTGACATTAATTTTTCTACTCTCAGCTTGTGCTGCCGGACTTGTTATTTATGTACTTGGGCAGAACGCAAACTTTTTTTTCACCCCATCACAAATTTTAGCTGGCGAGTATCGATCGGGAAGCACTATTAGAGTGGGTGGAATGGTGGTCGAGGGGAGTGTGTCAAGGCCCAATGAAAACCTGCAAACTCAGTTCACATTGACTGATGGAAAAACATCATTGGATATAGTTTACGAAGGAATTCTTCCTGACCTTTTTGCGGAAAATGAGGCAGCAATTGCAACTGGTGTAATGAGTGTTTCAAACAAACTAATAGCGAGCCAGGTTTTGGCCAAGCATGATGAGAATTATACGCCTCCAGAGCTCACTGAGACGATGGATTTTATTCGCTATTCAGATTATAAAGTGCAATAAAATATGATTGCAGAAATTGGGCAGCTATCTCTTATTCTGGCATTTTGTACATGTGCTTTAATGCTTCTTATTCCGATTTTGAGTATACAATTTCAAAACGAGTCTTGGCTAAGATTAAGCGCACCATTAGCTCTCAATCAGTTATTTTTTGCATGTTTTTCGTTTGTTTGTCTATCTCTATGCTTTGTGTTTGACGATTTTTCTGTCAAGTATGTTGCACAAAATTCCAACTCTTTATTACCCTTAATTTACAAAGTCAGCGCAGTCTGGGGAGCACATGAAGGTTCTCTTTTACTTTGGATACTTGTTTTGTCAGGATGGACCGCTGCAGTGGCTTTTCTGGGAGCTAATATAACGGTTAAGTTTAGAAGCCATGTATTGTCGGTGCTAGCTGCCGTTTCAATCAGTTTTCTGCTCTTTTTAATCTTGACTTCTAATCCATTTGACCGAATTTTACCAATAGCTCCTGAAGACGGTGGTGATTTAAATCCGCTTCTTCAAGATTTTGGACTTATTGTTCATCCACCACTTTTGTATATGGGCTATGTAGGTCTTGCTGTTCCTTTCGCTTTTGCTGTAGCGCTTCTTTTTTCCGAGAGATATGACAAAGTTAAGATGTCTTGGTGTCGACCTTGGATAAATGTTTCTTGGGCATTTCTCACGGCAGGTATTACGTTAGGTAGCTGGTGGGCATACTATGAACTGGGTTGGGGTGGTTGGTGGTTTTGGGATCCTGTGGAAAATGCGTCCCTAATGCCGTGGCTTGTGGCAACAGCCTTGATGCATAGTGCATCGGTGTCTGAAAAGAAGGGAACTGTCGTAAGTTGGACGATTCTGCTCGCAATATTAGCGTTCTCTCTTAGTTTATTGGGCACATTCCTAGTCAGATCTGGAATTCTAACTTCGGTACATGCTTTTGCGAGCGACCCAGAGAGAGGTATTTTTTTATTAATAATCTTTATAGTCCTCGTAGGAAGCTCATTATTTTTATTTGCCTTGAAAGGTCATCATCTGGTGTCTAAGCCGGCCTCTAAAGGATGGACGAGGGAATTTTTCATTATTATGAACAACATGCTTCTTGTAAGTATTACCACTATTATTTTGATAGGGACACTTTATCCATTGCTGAGCGATATCTTAAATTTAGGTAAGATATCTGTAGGACCACCATACTTCGATTTTTTCTTCGTTCCAACCACAATTGCAATTGCAGTGTTTATGGGGATGTCAGTTTCATCTAGATGGAATAATGGAAATTTTGATGAATCACTGCAACGAGTTGTGCTTCCTGGATTCGCCAGTATTGCCCTGGGACTGGTAACGGTTGTCATTATCGATTTTACCAGCAGCAGTTATGATTTCTCATGGCAAGCGCTTATAACTGTTATGGTGGCCTCTTGGATAGTGTTTACTTTATGTGAAGACATTGTTGAAAAAATAAGAAGTGATAAATTAAAAATCCTTAAAAACAAGTCTTATTTGGGAATGACTCTTGCTCATACAGGACTTGCTCTCCTTATTTTAGGAGTAGGACTAAGTAATTCCTACAGCGTGCAAAGCGATTTGCTTATGAGCCCTGGTAAACGAGCTAATGTTGCTGGATATGATTTTCTTTTCAAGGAATTAATTAAATCTGATGGTCCCAATTACCAGTCCAGAAAGGGCATTTTTGAAGTTTCTTATAATGACCGTGATCAAGGTGTGTTGATTCCTGAAAAACGAAGCTATTTTTCAGGTCGTGATATCATGACGGAAGCGGGAATAAGAACTAATATTTTGAAAGATATTTATGTCTCCCTCGGTGAATCTGTGGATAGCGATTCATGGTCAGTGCGCTTGTATGTTAAACCGATGGTCAGATTCATTTGGATAGGAGGATTTTTAATCGCCTGTGGGGGCATCTTGGCGAGCTTGAATCGTCGAAATATAAAAGTTTCCTCATTGAATTCTTAGTAAAGTCGGTAGCAGAGAGTGGCACATGAGAAAAATATTTTTAATCTTCCCCTTAATACTTTTTATAACAATCACTATATTCTTGTATAAAGGATTAGAGAATGATCCGTCTCATCTGCCGTCCGCACTTATCGGTAAAAATCTTCCTCAATTTGAGCTTGAAACATTACTAGACAGGAAACAGATTACTGATAAAGATATTTTATTGGACGAGCCATTTTTACTTAATGTCTGGGCAACTTGGTGTTACGCCTGTCGATTAGAGCATGCAATGCTTAATGAATTAGCAACTGAGGGTATAATTATTGTAGGACTAAATTACAAAGATGACAGGAACCTTGCTAATGACTGGTTAAATCAGCGGGGTAATCCATATCTATTTTCTATTTTTGATTCTAACGGAAGTTTGGGTTTTGATCTTGGAGTATATGGCGCGCCAGAAACTTACTTAATAGATAGGAAGGGTATTATCAGGCATAAACGAGTTGGCATAGTTGATGAGCATATTTGGTTGAACGAATTTCAAGAGTTATATTTATCTCTCAAAGGTCAAAACGAATGAAAAAGTTTACATTTTTTTTAACTTTTGTATTCTCAGTTCACCTGAACGCTGAGAAGCTTGTAGAGTTTTCTGATGTTACTTATTTAGAGAGATATCAAAAGCTTATAAAAGAATTGAGGTGTCCCAAGTGTCAGAATCAAAATATCGCAGATTCGAATTCACCGATATCGAAAGATCTTCGCAAGGAGATAACAATTCTCCTCGAACGAGGACTTGATGACGATCAAATTAAGATTGAGTTGGCGAGTCGTTATTCAGACTTTATTTTGTACGATCCAAAATTTGGCAAACAAACTTACTTTCTTTGGTTAACACCTTTGCTTATTTTTCTCTTTGGCTTCTGGTTCATATTTTCGATCTTCGTGAAAAGAGAAGTCAATCAAGCAAAACAAGAAGACAAGCATCAATGATTTTTGCAGCTATTCTTGTTCTTTTGACATTTTCGTTCTTGATAACATTTTTAATATTCTCCTTAATTAAAATTCGAGGTGATATTGGGTTTGAACTAAGTTTTGAAAGGTATGAGATTATAATATTGATCCTTATTTTTTGCGGGTTTTTAGGTTTTACTGTGTTTACATACTCGAAGATTGGTTCATATGAAGATGTGCTTATTTCTAAAATAATACAGGAAACAGAGACTAACAGTGATTCCTACAATGGTAATGAAGAACTTGTAGAAAATATGAAAATCAGTCTGAAAAAAAAATCAGATAACCTTATGTACGCGATGTTGCTTGCAAATTATGAGAAGTCTGTTGCTAATTATGAGGAGGCTCTAAGATATTATGCTCTTGCCTTAGAAATTAGCCCAGACGATGCTCCTATCTTGGCTCAACAGGCAGAAACACTGTTTTTAGCGAATAACCGTCAATTTAATGAATCTGTAAACACGGCGATTGAGGCAGCATATGTGGCTGATAATGGCCAGCCACTTGTCTTGGGATTGATGGGCGTTAGGTCATATCTCAATGAGGATTATGAAGATGCGGTTTTTTTCTGGAAAAAGGCATTAGTGAATATTGACGACAATGATCCGTTGCACAAAAGTTATACTGATGGAATAAATACCGCACAAGAAAAAATTTTAAATCGATAGTAGGTTGAGCGTATTATTTTGCGGGCAATAAAAAATTTTGTCCCTGGTAGATTATGTGTTTTTTGTAAATGCTTAACGGTGTAAACTTAAATCGGTGACAAAAGACAAAAAATAGTATGCGTCTAAAATCAATAAAAATTGCTGGTTTCAAATCATTTGTGGACCCGACCAACGTTATTTTCCCAAGTAACTTATGCGCCGTCGTTGGGCCAAATGGCTGTGGAAAATCAAATGTGATCGATGCGGTGCGGTGGGTGATGGGTGAGACTTCCGCTAAGAATCTCCGCGGTGATTTAATGTCTGATGTAATTTTTAATGGCTCCAGTGCTAGAAAACCTGTTGGACAGGCGACTGTCGAACTTATTTTTGACAATAGTTTAGGAAGAATTTCAGGTGAATATGCGAGTTACAATGAGATTGGCGTAAAGAGAAAAGTAACTAGGGACGGACAATCGAGTTATTTTTTAAATGGTAGTAAATGTAGACGACGAGACATAACAGATATTTTCTTGGGGACTGGGCTTGGTGCGAGAGGCTATGGGATCATCGAGCAAGGTATGATATCTCAACTTATTGAGGCAAAACCTGATGAATTGAGAGGTCATGTCGAAGAGGCTGCAGGAATCTCCAAATATAAAGAACGTAGAAAGGATACTGAAAACAGAATTTCCCGGACAACAGAAAACTTAGAGAGATTAACGGATATCAGAGATGAATTAGGAAGGCAACTAGCGAGACTCGAGAGACAAGCAAGAGCTGCTGAAAAGTATTCAGAAATCAAAAAAGAAAAAAGACAGATTGAATCTGAATTATTAGGTCTTAAATGGAGAGCTCATGATGTCGAACTTGTGTCCTTGAAAAATAAAATTACAGACTTAGAAATTTTAAAAGAAAGTTTGTTAGCAGAACGTTTGAAGATTGAGACAACAATTGAGAAAAATAGAATCGACTTGTCAGAAGAGGGCGAATCTTTTAATCAAAAACAAGCTCATTTTTATCAAGTTGGTAATGAAGTTGCAAGAATAGAGCAATCTATAGAGAATGCAAAACAGAGGTCAGAAGATCTTGAGAGGGAACTAAAACAAACCGAAGAAAGTTTTACTGATACTCGAGAAAACCTGATCCAAGACAAAGAAAAATCAGAAGCCTTAGAACAAGAATTAAATAAAATATTACCAAAAATTGCTGAATATAAGTCCGATCAAACTTCACTTTTGAAAACTACTGAGGATCTTGCTAACGAGTATGGACTCGCTCAATCATCATGGGATGCCTTTGTGAAGAAGTCTGAGGATGTTAGGCAAGAGGCTTATGCTGAAACATCAAAGATAAAATATTTGGATAAAACACTTAGTCTGAATAAAGAGAGAGAAAAAAAGCTTAGTGTTGAGTTGTCAGAGCTACGAAACAAAGAAAGTTCACTAGATGTGAGTATGTTGAAAAAAATGCTCGATGAATCAGAACGAGATAATTTATCTTTGCAGGAGCAATTAAAGAATAACAAGTTGGATATTACTGCTTTAAGGGATGGAATTAAGAAAGAGTCAGAACTTTTGCATACATTAAAAGCTTCGAGAGAGACTATTCTTGGTAAAAAATCATCTTTGGAAATACTGCAACAGAAAGATTCTGATAATAATATTAAAGATCAGTGGTTAAACAAAAATGGTATTGATTCAAATGCGAGGCTAATTAATTCACTTGATGTTGAGCCCGGATGGGAAGTGGCTGTGGAAACAGTTTTGGGCGATTATCTTCAAGCTAATGAGTCCAAAGACATTGGCAAGTTATTAGACGACATAGAAAGTTTTGATCAAGGTGAATTAATCGTTTTTGACACAACCATAGCGGCTGATCATAGAGCATTTAATAAAAAGCCAAGCCTTTCCGAGTTTGTAAATAATGAATTTGCAAAAAGTAAATTATCAAATGTTTATGTCGTTGATTCTTTGGAAGAGGGTAAAGGGTTTCGAAGTCAGTTAGGAATAGAAGACTCTCTGATCACTAAAAGTGGTGTTTGGATAGGTAAAAATTGGCTCAAGGTACTCAGAATCAGTGACGCTTTTGATAGCATGATTTCGAGAGAGAAACAGATTAAAGATTTAAGCCTTAATCTTGAAAAACTGGATCGCGATATTCTTGAAAAAACAAATCACTTAGAAAATAGTCAGTTATCGTTATCTAGCTTGGAGAGCGAGGCACAAAAAATATCCGATCAATTTGCTTCTGGATCCTCAACTTATGCAGAACTGAAGTCACAATACACTGCCGAAACGTTAGAAATCGAGCAAATAATGAGTAGAAAAAAACTTGTTTTTGATGAGATTGCTCAATTAAATGATTTGATTAATCAAGATTCCCTTCAGATGCAGAATTCCAAAGATAATCTTCACACATTGGAAAAAATGGTGATTGTGGATTCGGAGGACCGTGAAAAAGCACATAAAATTCGTAATAGTTTAAAAGTTAGTTTAGACGAAAATAGGGTTCTTTTGAGTCAGAAACAGGATGTTTTGAGAGACTTTATGCTTCGCGAAAGTACGTTAAAGGCTCAGACAGAATCAACCAAAATCAATATTTCACGCGCAGAGAGTCAATTACAGATATTGCAAAATAAAAAACAAGATTTGTTAACTGTGAGCAATCAAAAAAAATCACCATCTGAGGCATTTGATAAGGCCCTTACCGAACAGCTAAAGATTAAATTAGTGGCTGAGGAGAAGCTAAAAGAGTGTCAAACCAAAATCGAATTGATAAATTTTGAAATTAGTGGTCTTGAGAAAAAACGTAGCCTGACTGAAGCTAATGTCCAACAGAATCAAGAGAAACTCGAGGTTGAGAGATTAAGCGAGAAACAAATAATTACTTTGCAGCAGACTTTAGAGGAGCAAATAAAGGATAAAGGATATGATCTCAAGAACCTTATGGAGGAGATTGAAGATAATGCAGAGATAAATGTATGGGAACAGAAGGTCGATTCGCTAGAGAGAAAAATACAAAGACTTGGACCAATAAATTTGGCAGCAGTAGATGAATATAATTCCGAATCAGAGCGAAAAACTTATTTAGATAAACAAAATTCAGAGTTAGAAGAGGCACTCGCTGTATTGCAGAATGCTATACGAAAGATAGATTCAGAGACCAGAACAAAATTTAAAGAGACATTCGATTTGCTGAACACTAATCTTCAGGCCCTGTTTCCAAAGTTATTTGGTGGTGGTCATGCATATCTAGATATGGTTGGAGAGGACTTGCTCAATACTGGAGTTTTATTAATGGCTCGTCCGCCAGGAAAGAAGAATGCTTCGATACATTTGCTTTCTGGAGGAGAAAAAGCTCTCACTGCCATAGCCCTAGTGTTTGCAATTTTCAAATTGAATCCCGCTCCTTTCTGTATGTTAGACGAGGTAGATGCGCCCCTTGATGACTCAAATGTTGCTCGATATGCTTCGCTAGTCAAGGAAATGGCAGATGAAATTCAGTTTATTTATATCACACATAATAAGATTTCTATGAAGGAAGCGCATCAACTTATGGGCGTTACAATGCACGAGCCTGGCGTTTCGAGGTTAGTTTCGGTAGATGTTAATAAGGCCGTTGAGATGGCGAGCGCGTGATATTATACTTTCAATAGTCTTTAGTTTTTCTTGTAATAGTCGGTCATAAATATGGATTGGATAGGTCCCAGAGAAATAATCGTACTCATTGGATTTTTGACCATACTTGCTATTGTTCTTGATGTGATACGACGTGTAAAACGTAATCGATATGAAAAACTTCAAATGTCATCGAAGGTATTGAATAGAAATACTATAGCAGCCGATGGATTTACGGATGACTTAGATCAAAGTCAATTTCCCTCAGGTGGCTCTAAGGTCATTGGTACAAGGGTGTTGGACTCCCAAGGCTTTGATACTAAGTCTCCAGATAAATATTCCACAGAGATTGATTTTGATAATAGTCAGAAACAACAGAACTTTGATTTGGATAACTCTATATTTGCGAGTGAAAACAGAACTGAAATAGGCGTTGGTAGTGATGATTTAACTCAAAAAATTGACCTTGAAACTGACTCTCAAGCGGGTGATGTGCTTGTAATTCATTTAATGCCTAGAGAGGGAGCTGAGATTGATGGAAGAGAATTATTAGAAGCTGCAGGCAATAATGATTTGCGTTTTGGTGACATGCAGATTTTTAATAAGTATTCTGATGTAGATGGCTCTGGAGATGTTTTATTTTCAATGGCAAATTTGGTTAACCCTGGAACTTTTGATTTGAGTACAATTAGAGAAATCACTATACCTGGAGTAACTATATTTCTCGTTTTAGATAGTCAGGTAGATCCTTTAAAGAGCTTTGATATCATGTTATCGGTCGTCAACAATTTAGCGAATGCACTATCCTTGAAAATTATGGATGACACTAGAAGTACTTTGACACCACAAACTGCTGATCATTACAGGCAGCGAGCTAAAGCAGCGATGCGGTAGAAGCATACCCATCATTTTAGGTTAATTGATGTCTATTATCCCTGTGGAAGTCAAAAATCAGTATAACTCCATCGTCAGTGAATTGAATATCCATAATCATTGCTATCATGTTTTGGATGAGCCACAGATTACAGATGGAGAGTATGATCATTTGTTGAGGAAGCTGATTGAGATAGAAACCCAATATCCTAATTTAGTCAGTACAAGTTCACCAAGTCAAAGAGTGGGAGCCCCACCATTAGCAACATTTTCTCAGATAGAACACACTGTGCCCATGTTGTCTCTCGAAAATGCATTTAGTAATGAAGAGCTAAAGAGTTTCGAAAATCGGGTGCTAGACCGACTGAAAACTAACATACCTGTGGAATATGCATGTGAGCCAAAGCTAGATGGCATCGCCGTAAGTCTGCGCTATAAAAGTGGCGAGCTTGTCTCTGCGGCAACCAGAGGTGACGGGAGTATCGGAGAGGATATTACAAATAATGTAAGGACCATAAAAAGTGTTCCGTTGCAGATTATCGGAGATGAGGTGCCAGAATTTCTTGATGTAAGAGGAGAAATATTCATGACAAAAGAAGCTTTCTCAAAACTAAATAAGAAAGCCGAAGAAAATGGTCGTAAGACATTTGTTAATCCTCGAAATGCCGCCGCTGGAAGTGTTAGACAGCTTGACTCTGGCATCACGGCGACCCGACCATTAGATATTTGTATTTACAGTGTCGGTGACATTTCTCCAGATGTTGGAATAATTTCGCATTATGAAATGCTTTTAAAGCTCGCAGATTATGGTTTTAAAATCAGTGACAAGCTTCGGGTAGTTGAGGGTATTTCAGGATGCATTGATTATTATAATCAGTTAGAAATTGAGAGAACTGATCTTGCCTATGATATTGACGGAATTGTTTTTAAAGTAAATAAGTTTGGTTTGCAAAAGGAATTAGGATTCGTAGCAAAAGCACCAAGATGGGCCATTGCTAGAAAATTCCCAGCTCAAGAAGCGTCAACATTACTTAAAAATGTAGAGTTTCAAGTTGGCCGAACCGGAGCTATTACCCCAGTGGGAAAACTTGAACCAGTTTTTGTAGGCGGAGTAACTGTGAGTAATGTATCCCTGCATAATAGAGATGAAATTGAGCGTTTGGATCTCAGAATTGGAGATACTGTCATCGTAAGAAGAGCAGGAGATGTTATCCCGCAAGTGGTAAGCGTGATTGTTTCTAAGAGAACTGACTCGGCAAAAAAAATTGAGTTTCCAAAGTATTGCCCCGTCTGTAATTCAGATCTCGAAAAAGTACCATCGCAAGCTATTATTAGATGTAGTGCAGGTACGCTATGCAATGCTCAGTTGAAGGAAGCAATAAAACATTTTGCTTCCAGAAAAGCTCTAAATATCGATGGTCTTGGGAGCAGCATTGTTGATAGTTTAGTTGACAGCGGTTTGGTTAATTCAGTGATCGATCTTTATGACTTAGATATAGATTCGGTTGCTCAGCTAGATGGTCTAGCGAAAAAATCGTCACAAAATTTAATTAATTCGATCAACCATAGTAAATCGACTACCTTATCAAAATTTATTTATTCTTTAGGTATAAGGGAAGTGGGAGAAACAACAGCTAAGTCAATTTCTAAAGAATTCTGTACCATAGGTAGAATTATGAATGCCAAGGTTGAGGATTTTCTGGAGGTTGCCGATTTTGGTCCAGTTACTGCGGCAAATGTTGCTGATTTTTTTGGCGCTATCGAAAATCAAAAATTGGTGGAAAAACTTCTCGCCAAAGGAATTTTTTGGGAGGATCAAGAGGATACAGTAAGAGAGAATGATAATTTACCGTTGGCGGGACAAAAGTGGGTTATAACTGGAACTTTTAGCTCTATGCCAAGATCCGAGCTGACCGATCGATTAGAATTTTTAGGAGCTCATGTTGCATCAGCTGTTTCAAAAAATATTGATATTTTAGTGGTTGGCTCAAATGCAGGTTCAAAGTTAAAAAAAGCAGAAGAATTAAAAATAAAAATTATACAGGAGAGCGAATTACAAAATATTCTTTCTTGATAGACTGCTGCTGAGATCATTAATATTTGATTAGGAAACTATTTGTGAAAAACTTGCGAGAGAGTAGAGTGTCCTTTTGGATATTAATTTCATTAAGTATCCTTGTGTTGATGGTTTTGAAGTATAGTTTTGATGTGACCTCTTATAGTTTGATGTCATCATTTGGTTGGATTTTATTAATGATTGGTGTCGTTGGCTTGGTGGCTTTTTTAGTGAGTGTGGTCATATTTCTTTTTAATAAAAAGAAGTAACTCATAAGTTCTGATCTCAAGGTTTTACTTAATTTGCACCGCTATCTTGAATCATAAATGCCGTCACTGCCGCAGAAACTGCAACATTTAACGATTCGACTCCATTCATCAGAGGAATGTTAAGAGTCGCATTTGCGATATTTCTCACTTCTTCAGATATACCTGTTGTTTCATTTCCCAGAACAAAGACGCTTGTTTTCGTCAATACAAAATTTTTAATCGAGTTTTTTGAGTTTGAGCATAGTGCTATTACATCAAGATCTTTCTTTCTTGCATCAACAAGAGCATCAGAGACGTTTTCACAAACGAATATCTTTGATTTAAAAATTGAACCGGCACTTGCTTTGATTGCAAGTGGTGAGAGATTCTTTAACGTTTTAGCATTGATTAGAATTCCATCACAGGAACTTGCGGTAAGACTACGAATAGTCATTCCTAAGTTTTGAGGATTAGTCACGCCATCAAGTGCAAACAGGAAACCCTTATTTGGATTTTTAAGGTTTGACAGATAATCATTAAAACTCTTCATTTTTGGTAATTCAATATCGCAAGCAATTCCCTGATCTTGGCGCATATTTTTCGAAATAAAAGAGAGCTGTTTTCTTGAATGTTCTGTGATCTCTATGTTTCTTTTTTTTGCAGCGTTGATTATCTGATTGAGAATAATGCTTTGTTTATTAGTTTTAGACAAATGTAATCGCCATATATTAATAGCTTGATTGTCTATTACTTCAGCTATCGGCTTTCTGCCATAAATCGTAATTATATTCGTAGGAATCATAGCGACGTGGTCTGCTTCATAGTTTTACTTTCATTAGAAGCGAAAGTTCTTTAGTAAACTAGCTATTTCAGAAAGATTTTCGTGCTTTGCATGCTTTTGTTTCGCAGCAAGATCAACGGTGATTTCTCCAAGTTCAATGTATGCCTTGAGCCATTTACTTGACATGTTTTCAAGTTCACTTAAATGACTTTTAATCGTGGTTAAATCTCCCCGGGATATAGGGCCAGTAAGTGATTTGACAGTCCCCGATTGAAAATAGTTGTTCATTGTATTTCTGATCAATGGATCAAGTAATTGTTTTTTATCACTATCATTAATCCTGATTTCGTTTATAAGATTATGGCTGAGTTCAAGAATGCTAATGAGGTAATTGCTCGCAAAAACAGATGCAATGTGATATCTCGATTTATCTGAGCTAGCTATCTTTATTGGTTTTAGCTTGAGTGGTTCTAGAAGATTTATGATCTGCTCTACAGCATTATTATCGCCTTCTAAAGTGACTGGCGCATTCTTAAAGGAGTCTTGAATAGCGAGCGATCCATTGAAGCTTAGAAGCGGATGAATTGATGCAACTCCTATTTTCTTGCTGAGATTTTCTCTAAGTATACTTGAGGACAGACTTCCGCTGCAGTGAAATACGATATCACCAGTCCTCAGCAGATCAGTAGAAGAAAGTCTGATACTGACTTCTTCGATTTGATCGTCTGAGCATGAAAGCATCCAAAAATTTGCTGATGTGGCGCTCTTTAACTGATCAATTGAGAATGTCTTGATACGTTCATCTTTTATAACTGCTTTTGCTTTATCTGCAGACTCTATCGATTGATTAATAATGCAATCAATTTGAATATGCGTTTTTAGTTTATGACATAAAGACTTACCAACCTTACCAGCGCCAATGCAATTAAGTACCTTTTTTCTTGAGTTATCCATGCTTAAATATTGTTTATTATGATTTAATTTTATTGATGCTGGCAGGATGAGAGGATTGTTTTATAGTCTTTAATAGTTTTTGTAATCCCATTGTATAGGGCCTCGACAGTTAAGGCATGGCCAATAGAAACCTCTAGAATATTTTGAATTGAGGTATATTTTTGGATATTTTTAAGGTTTAAATCATGCCCGGCATTTACTCCAATACCTAGTGATTGAGCCAGATTAGCTGCTTTTTTGTGTCTTTCAAAAACTTCATTTAGATATTTTGTTCCCCAAGCTTCAGCGTAAGGGCCAGTATAAAGTTCAATTCTGTCTACACCAAGTTGAGCAGCAAGTCTTATTTGGTCGGGGTTTGGATCCAAAAATAAGCTTGATCTAACCTTCAATTGTTTTAGCTTTTGTATTATATCTCCAAGTTCATTTCCTTTCTTTTGGAGATCAAAGCCATGATCTGAGGTGAGCTGGCCAGTGCTGTCAGGGACCAGGGTACATTGAATTGGAAGCGTTTCAGCAACTAGCGTCATTAGACCTGGGTATTGTCCTCTTTCTAATTCAAAAGGGTTACCTTCAATATTAAATTCGACATCTTTCTTTTTATTAATTAATTTACTTAAATTCCTAACATCATCTGGTCTGATATGTCTGAGATCCGGTCTAGGGTGCACAGTGATGCCGTCTGCACCGGACTCTATACATACATTTGCATATTTTAGTAAATCTGGATTTTCGCCATTTCTAGAGTTTCTTATAAGCGCAATTTTATTAATATTTACACTCAATTTGGTCATCGAACTTACATGGTCTCCGTCAATGGTATTGGGCGCTCTATCAAGCTTGGAATTGCTTTTTCTTCTTTTATCCAAGAACCTTGAGAAATAATTTTTGCAGATAAAATCATAGGCCTTTTCTGAGGGATATCTGTAAAGGGTCCAAATAATTTTTGCGTTTTCATTTCGGCAATTTTATCGACAACTGACATTCCAAATTTCACCTGACCAAAAACCGCATATCCCCATTTATCGTCCGCTCCATCTAAGAAGATATTATCTTTATGATTGATAAAAAACTGCGCTTTGCCAGAGTTAGGATCTCCTGTTCTAGCCATCGCTATTGAACCACGTTTATTTGATAATCCGTTTTTTGATTCGTTTGCTATGGGGTTTCTATCAGTATCTTTAGGGGTCAAATCGAATGTAAATCCACCTGATTGGATCATAAAGTTTTTAATTACTCTATGAAATATGACTCCATCATAATGATAATTACTTACGTGTTCCAAAAAGTTATTAACGGTGACTGGGGCTTTGTCAATGTTCAATTCTAATATAATAGATCCAATGTCCGTTTTTAATTCTACAAGGGGCGGTTGGCTTCCATTTTGCGCCCAGCAGAGATTATTCCAAACAAGAAAAACCAAGGCAAAAAAATAGTTCTTTAATGTCATTCTAAATATCCTTACTCGTCAAAGTATAATTTAACCCCACTCAGATAGCCTCTTACGTCCTTTGAGTTTTGGGATCAATACTGACAGTAGAGCACCCAAAAACACGGTAATTCCTCCGAATAAAAATGATTTATATCGGTTATCGTTTTTTTGGACGTCAAGCTCTATCTTCAAAATATCGTTTTCATTTCGTAATTCCTGATTCTGTTGAATGAGTTTTTTATTTTGACTCAGCAAGGCTACTGACTCAGATGAGATATCTAATAGATTCATTGCTTCATTTGATGATACATTTTCGCTCAATGATTTATTCAAAAGTTCATTTTTTATATTAATTATATTCTCTTCCAATTCTGATGTTTTTTCGGTGAGAACCCTAACCCTATCTTCAGACTCTCTCAGCGCGTCGAGACTAACTTCCAGTTGATTTTTTGATGATGGGGATTCGACTATAAATTGTTTCTCCATCCATCCTACCTGTCCATTTGCAATTTTGACGAAACCCCAATCATTTTCAGTTATGAGCAGTTTTATTTCAGTTCCAGATTTAAGCCCTCTATGAACAATGGTGCAATCCGGGCAGGGTGTTCTCCTTAAAGGCACATAAAATTCATCTGACACAAACCGAATCGCTCCTTCAGCTTCAGTATCTGGCGGTACAGGCATCTTGATCTCTTTATCTTCTTTTTCGACTATTTCATCTATAGGCTTTTCGATATTCATTGTTTGTATTTCATTCTCGATAGTCTCTTGACCAAGAATTATTTGGCTGAATAATAGTGTGCATGCTATGGAAAAGTACTTGATTAATTTCATTTTTTTCTCTTTCTTTGATGATTATAAGCAGGAATCTTCTGTAATATTTTATTATGGAAAGATGAGTTTGAATGGTTTTGTTTTCACTGATTTGAAAACACCATGTAAGTTATAAGGATCATCTTTTATCCATATCTCTGCTTCTTCTATATTTTCGAATTCAGCCACAATCAAGCTGCCACTGAACCCGGCAATTCCAGGATCTTCAGAATCTATTTTAGGGTTGGGGCCCGCGATAAGAATTCTTCCTTGATTTTTTAATACTTCAACTCTTTTCAAGTGATCGGCTCTTACTTTTTTTCTTTTTGAGAGGCTGTTTTCGACATCCTCACAAATAAACGCGTACCACATATCTGCTTAACCTTTCTGATTAAATATTTCTTCTGAATTTAAACCTGTCAGTTTTTTCATGCCTCTATATACTACAATTATATTCACAATATTGATTATCATAGGCGGTAAAGCATTGACTGGAAAGCTCAAAGCTAACATTTTTGCGAGTTGATAATTAAACTCCTCAGTGCCTGGTTCTCCAGTCAAGACAAAAATTGCTAGTAAAAAATTTAGTAAAGCTGATAGTAGAAAAGAGAGCGCAAATACAACGGTGCCTTTTTTTAACAGTTTATTGTAGCTTTTGAAGTTATTGGCTGCTTCGAGAGACGACAATACTTTTTGTACATTTATAAGGGTTGGATTTTCAAAGAAATAATGAATCAGAGACTTTCCCCCACGCAATGAGTATAAAATTGCGCAAGCAAATATCAAGGGAATAGACGCCTCTTTTATAGCAATATAAATCGCATCTGCCTCTAAAAGAGCTAGGCCGCCCGATAGTGATACACTGATTATCCCAAGTATGGAAAAAAAGTTAGTATTTTTGTTTTTGATGTAGTCATTTAATCCATAAATTAATGGCAGTAGAAATGCTAAAAAGAGAGCTAGTTTTATACCTAATCTATCTTCGCCGCTCAGGTTTGTTAAAATCATTATTGGAATAATTATATTTACGAATAACTCTTTAAAAGCGGCACCAGGCTTTTTTTGAGTAAATTCAGATAATATTTGGCTGTCTTTGTTCTCGCTAGATTCCATCGTTATTGCTCACATTAGACCGGATGCGAGTGTATCAATATTCTCTATGATACAAAAATTTATGTAATAATAGCGGCTCTGGAACTGCAGGAATTATCACTTGGGTTCGTCTGGAATTGATATTGTTATCACTTCTGAATTATTCAAATAGTCGTGAATGGAAAGATGATTGAACTGAAAGAAAATTTAAACAAAAAAAGATCTTTTAGCCCCACACAAGAGGAGATGCCTTTTGCTGTTGTACAAGGTAAAAACCTGACAACGCTACCGAAAGATTTATACATACCTCCGGACGCGTTAGAAATCATTCTGGAGGCCTTCGAGGGGCCTTTAGACCTTCTTTTATATTTAATCAGAAGGCAGAATCTAAATATTCTCGAGATTGATGTCGCAGAAATCTCCAAGCAATATATGGGTTACATTGACTTGATGAAAACAATTCAGCTTGAGGTCGCCTCAGACTATTTGGTGATGGCTGCCATGTTGACTGAGATCAAGTCACGTATGTTGTTGCCAAAGAGAAATGAGGAGGTAGATGAGGAAGATCCGAGAGCCGAGTTAATCAGAAGACTGCAAGATTATGAGAGATTTAAGGCAGCGGCTGATGATCTTGATCAATTACCAAGATTGGAAAGAGACACACACGCAGCAAAGATATTTTCAGAGACTAGCAAACCAGAGCCGGGTTATGTAAATGTGGAAATGAATGACTTAATAGTAGCCCTTGCCGATGTGATGGCACGAGCAGAGATGTTTGAGTCTCATCAAATTCAATTTGAAACATTGTCTACCAGAGAAAGGATGAGTGATGTATTAGAGAGAATAAGTAATGGTGAGTTTGTGGTATTTAATCAGCTATTTTCAATAGAGGAGGGGAAAATCGGCGTTGTTGTAACATTCCTCGCTATTATGGAGCTTCTAAAGGAACGCCTTGTTGACATAGTGCAAAATGAATTGTTTGGTTCAATACACTTGAGGTTGAAAAAATAATGAATTCTGATTTTTTAAGACAGATTTTGGAAGCAGCAATAATGGTCTCAGATAAGCCGATGGATGTTAGTCATTTGGAAAAGCTATTTGATGAAAAAGAAAGACCTCATAGAGATGAAATCAGGGCAGCGCTTGATGAAATAACTACTGATTGCAGAGATAAAGGATTTGAATTGGTAAAAGTATCAAGTGGTTATCGTTTTCAGACTAAACAAAGCTTATCAGCTTGGGTGAGTAGGGTTTGGGAGGAGAAACCTAAAAAGTTCTCTAGAGCTATGCTGGAGACGTTGGCCTTGATCGCATATCGTCAGCCGACAACGAGGGGAGATATTGAATCTGTAAGAGGTGTAAGCGTAAGCTCAGATATTATTAGGGTTTTAGATGAGCAAGGCTGGATACGCGTAGTTGGTCATCGGGATGTTCCCGGGAAACCGGAGCTTTTGGCAACTACAAAAGAATTTTTAGATTATTTTAATCTAAAAAGTTTAGATCAACTTCCTTCGCTGGCTGAAATAAAGGATTTTACAGATGTGGATCCTGCCCTTGAACTGTTAATGCCTATTGATAGCCTCTCTTCAGCTGATCAGGATTCTCAGATTGATGTCCAATCTGGCTCAATAGAGCCTGAGAATTAATATTTCACTGAATAAGTTAGTTACGTTAGTTAAAATTAATTTATAAAAGATTGAATATCGAGCCATGGATCAGAAATTACAAAAAGTTTTAGCAAATATGGGCTATGGATCTCGACGCGAAATCGAGAGTTGGATCTTTGATGGAAGAATACGATTAAATAATTCTGTGGCAAAGGTTGGGGATCGAGTTTCTAATAAAGATTTAATTTACTTGGATGGTAACAAAATTGAAACAGCGAAAATATTTAGAACACAAGTAATTATTTACAATAAACCTGAAGGCGAAATATCTTCCAATGAGGATCCAAAGGGAAGACCAACTGTTTTTGATAATCTACCGTCTTTAAAAAGAGCTAAATGGATTTCTGTAGGGCGACTTGATATCAATACGACTGGCCTGCTGCTTTTTACAACCAATGGTGAGTTAGCAAATCGATTAATGCATCCGCGATACCAAGTAGAAAGAAAATATCTTGTTAGAGTATTTGGCGATGTCAATCAGAGTGATATTGATATTCTCAAGAAAGGAGTATTACTTGATGATGAGCAAGCTAAATTTAAAACAATCGAGCGAAATAAAGGTGCCCCTGATGGTGAAAAACGTTTAAATAATTGGTTCAAAGTGACTCTTGAAGGTGGAAAAAATAGGGAAGTTCGAAGATTATGGGAATCACAAGGCTTTGAGATTAGTAGATTAAAGCGGATAGCATATGGCCCTATTGAGTTACAACCTTTTATAAGGCCGGGAAATTATCTTGAACTTTCTATTGAAGAAGTGCAAAAGCTTGGTGCATCTGTGAATTTAGCTATTTCCTTTCGAGGTATGAGAGACGAGAGAGACAATCAAGCGAGAGATGAGAGGAAGTTGAGATCTCGAGGGACAAGATCGAGGAAAAGATAGATTTTACTTCAACTGAGCATTGAAACTTTGTCCAGTTATTTTATGGCTTTCTGCACTAAGCAAATAAATATAGGGGCTTATAATTTGGGATGGTTTGGGGAGCATTCTGGGATTTTCTGCAGGATATGCCATTGCTCGCATTTTTGTTTGTGTTGCTCCTGGATTTACTGCATTAAACCTTATGGAAGAGACATTCTCGTGCTCTGATGCCCAAATTTGAACCAATGCTTCTATTGCAAACTTCGAGATTGAGTAGGCACCCCAATATGCTTTTCCGATGCGCCCAACACTCGAGCTTGAAAAGATAACGGACGCGCTTGATGCTTTTTTGAGTACGGGGATCAGGCATTGAGTCATGAGAAATTGAGATGTAACGTTTATTTTAATAACTTGATTCCATGTTGCCTGAGAGTAACCATCAAGGGGAGTCAGATCCCCTAAAATCGCGGCATTTAAAATAAGTCCGTCAAGATGACCAAACCTCTCCTTTATCGTTGATGCTAGTGCCTCGAAGTCACTTTTTGATGCACCTTCAAGATCTGCTGGGTAAATTAGTGGTTCACTGTAGCCTTGCGCGCAGATCTTTGTATGGAGTGCTTCAAGGTTTTGTATTGATTTTCCACTAATAATGACCGTTGCTCCAAGTTGAGCACACTTTATTGATAATGCCTCACCGATTCCACCAGTCGCACCTGTTATCAAGACAACCTTGTTTAATAACAAACCTTGTGTTGGAGTGAAGTTTAAAGCATCTTCGTTATTGTTCATTTGACTATGATTTTTTTGCTTTAGTGAATAGTAAATCAAATAGTGTTTCTGACCGTGGTTGTATAAAGGTTGCATCCCACTTTTCGATGTTAGAATCTTCTTTTACATAACCCCAACCCGCAGCAATCGTTCTCATTCCAGCACTGTTTCCGGCTTGTATATCTCTAATGTGATCACCAATAAACAAACAATCTCTCGGAGCAACAGATAACAAATCAGACGCTAGGATCAAAGGTTCGGGGTGAGGTTTTGATTTTTTTGTGTGCTCTGGACAGATAGTTACAGCAGATCGGTTGGAGAGTAGCATCTTTTCTAGTAAATGATTTGTGTACTTAAGAGGCTTGTTTGTGACTATTCCCCACGGGATGGAATTTTTTTCGCAGGCGCTTAAAACCTCGTTTAGGCCTTTAAAGAGACTCGTCTTTTTTGCAATATTTTCGTAATAGATATCTAAGTATTCATCCTTTATATCAAAAAAGTGTTTATGTGTTGAATCTATGCCAAGACCCTTTTTCAAAAGTCCTTCTGATCCATCTGTAACGCTCGTTCTTATTTCACACTCCCTGATTAAAGGTTTTTTATGTCTCTTTAACAAAAGATTCATCGAATAAATAAAGTCTGGCGCTGTATCCAGGAGAGTACCATCGAGATCAAACAGTAATGCTTTAAATTCCATGTCTTAAGTGAGGCTCGTAATCAACATTTCTGAGCGCAAATCATGTAATTAATCGACACGTCGGAATTATTCAGCGAAAACCGTTTACTCATAGGGTTATATGTCAAACCACATAAATCTAATACTTCAAATTTCGTATCTCTAAGCCATAAAGACAATTCTGAAGGTTTAATGAGCATTGAGTATTCATGGGTTCCTCTCGGGAGAAGTTTTAATATGTATTCACCTCCGACAATTGCACCTAAGTATGATTTAAAATTCCTATTTATGGTTGATAGAAAAAGATACCCACCTGGTTTTAAAAGTTTATAACATGATTGAATGACAGATTTCGGATCAGGTACGTGTTCCAACATTTCCATACATGTGATTACATCAACTTTTTTATTGCTCCTATCAGAAAATTCCTCGATGGTTGACTGTGTATATTTGATTGTTAGATTTGACTCTGCCATGTGCAGTCTAGCTATTTTAAGCAATGCAGGTGCCATATCTATTCCTGTCACATGTGCTCCTCTAAATGCCATGGCTTCAGATAAAATTCCCGCCCCACAACCAACATCAAGTATTTCTTTTTCGGCGACATTAATCAAAGAGTCTATCCAATTTGATCTTAATGGATTAATTTTATGGAGAGATTTAAAATCGCCATTTTTATCCCACCAGCGTGAAGCTTGATCGTCAAATTTTTTGATCTCTTGCTCTTCTAAATTTATCTTTTGCATGAGCTATTGGCTGCGCCTCGTTGTGAAATTTCCGCTGAGTTTGGATGACCACTTGTTACAAATTTTATCTATTTTACTTTGAGGTATATTCTTTACTACGCTTTCTCGCATGAGATTTTTTCCACTAACCCAACTGTGACTAACATGACTTCCTGAATTAGAAAATACAATGTGCTCAGCTATTTGATTTTCTGATATTACATCCGAATCGCTTAATTCAATTGCGATGATGTCGGCTTCTTTATCAGTTTCTAAACTACCAATTTTATCATCTAATCCAAGCGCTCGCGCTCCATTTATTGTTCCCATTCTCAATAATCTGTGGGCTATACTTTTTAGTTTAGACTTGTAATTCACTCTGGCGAGCAAAGCTGATGTTCGCATCATATTAAATAGATCTATTTCAAAACCAAGATCTGCGCCATCAGAGCCGAAGGCAATATTTTGCTCTTCTTCTAATGTAGCAAATAATTTATACAAATATTGCTCAGAGTAATTTGTGGCAAATGGACAAAACAAAATATTACTTCTGGTAACTCTTAATAAATCGAAGTCTTCTTCATTCAGATCGCAGATCCCACAGAGTTGTGTTTGGTTATTCAACAGACCGTACTCATTAAGTCTTTTGAGAGGGCGAGATCCAAAGTATTCAATCGATTTTTCAATTTCATATTTATTTTCATTACATAAACTTTGAATTGGGAGGTCTAATTCATTTGCATACTTTGCGATTTCTCCCAGTATGTGATCCTCAAGCGAGAATGCATTAATTGGTGCGATTGCAAAAGTTAAAAGAGATAAATCTTTGTATTGATCTCTGGTATCGAGGCCCTTATGAATATATTCCTCGAAATTTTTCGCATAAACACTGCTATCTTTAGTCAGTATCAATCCTATCTGTGTTCTAACGCCAACAGATTTTGAAATGGAAATAGTATTATCTGGGAAGAAAAAATTGTCACTAAAGCAGGTTATTCCTTTTTTAACCATTTGATTAATACCAAGCAGACTACCCTCAGAGACAAAATTTTCATCGACAAGGGTACTTTGTATTGTTTTTAATCGTTTTATTCTTGATGAGTTTTCTTCTGCGAGCTGGAAATTATTAAGAAGACTCATGCTCGCTTGGCTATAGCTATTGACTAAACCGGGTAGAACACAGTGATTTTGTAGATCTTCATATTTAATCGCATTCCATTTCGATTCAATCTCTTTATAAGGGCCAATTTGCAATATTTTCCCGTCATCAACTGCGATAGAGTAATCAATTAGCACTGTATTTTCCGGAATGACTGGGATCAAATACTTACAATTAATAATCATATCGATTTGAGCATTCGTCATTACTTTTTAGCCTGGAAAAGTTTAACTCTTAGTTTTTTGCAAATGCGCTTGTTATGAACGCAGATAAAGGATAAAACCACCATATTGCCTCAGGTTGTGTTAGAATAACAACTCTAATTTTATGATCGTTTTATGCAGAAAGAAAAACATAAAAAATCAAAATAAACCGATCAATTTTTCTGGAGATTATAAGTAGCCATGTCAGAGCTTACAAACGAGATCGTACCAGTAAATATTGAGGATGAGCTAAAGCAGTCATATCTTGATTATGCGATGAGTGTAATTGTCGGTAGAGCGTTACCGGACGTCAGAGATGGCCTTAAGCCGGTTCATCGGAGAGTCCTTTATGCGATGAGCGAACTGGGTAATTCTTGGAATAAACCATATAAAAAATCAGCTAGGGTGGTAGGAGACGTCATCGGTAAATACCATCCTCATGGTGATTCTGCTGTTTATGAGACCATCGTTAGAATGGCGCAACCATTTTCATTGCGGTATATGTTGGTCGATGGTCAGGGTAATTTTGGATCCGTAGACGGTGATAGAGCTGCAGCAATGCGTTATACCGAAATCCGAATGACAAAGATGGCTCATGCTTTACTGGAGGATCTAGAGAAAGACACAGTTGAGTTCAAGCCGAATTATGATGAGACTGAAACAATACCCCAAACCCTGCCGACAAAAGTTCCCAATTTACTAGTTAATGGATCATCTGGGATTGCCGTTGGGATGGCTACTAACATTCCTCCTCATAATTTGAAAGAAGTGGTTCAGGGATGCCTCGCATTAATTGAAAATAGTGATGTGGGCATTGATGAACTGATGCAGATAATTCCAGGCCCTGACTTCCCCACAGGGGGAATAATTAACGGGCGCGCAGGGATTATTGAGGCATATAAAACAGGTCGCGGAAGGATATATGTTAGAGCCAAAGCAGATATTGAGATTGATGAGCGAACTAATCGTGAAAGCATAATCATTAGTGAAATTCCATATCAGCTAAACAAATCTAGGCTTATCGAAAAAATAGCAGAACTAGTCAAGGATAAAAAACTAGAGGGTATAGCCGAACTTCGTGACGAGTCAGATAAGGATGGAATGCGAATTGTTATTGACTTGAAACGTGGCGAGATCAGCGAGGTAGTGCTTAATAATCTTTATGCTCAAACTCAAATGCAGAGTGTCTTTGGTATTAATATTGTGGCACTTGTTGATGATCAGCCCAAAATATTAAATTTAAAGGAAGTTTTAGAAGCATTTATCCGCCACAGGCAGGAGATTGTAACTAGGAGAACTTTATATTTAATGAGAAAAGCAAGAGATCGTGCGCATAGTTTAGAGGGTTTTGCGGTGGCACTTGCAAATATTGATGAAATTATCCAGATAATAAAGAAATCTTCCACAGCTTCAGAGGCAAGAGAGACGTTAGTATCGAAAACATGGTCGCCTGGGGAGAACGTATTAAAAATGTTAAGCGAGTTGGAACCCGGGCTTGCGAGACCTGAGTGGCTAGATGATGCCTTTGGATTAAATAAGGATCGCTACAAAATATCACCGGAGCAGGCGAGAGATATTTTAGATCTAAGACTCCATAGGTTGACTGGTATGGAGCATGAAAAAATAATCGAAGAGTTTCATCAAAAACTTATGGAGATTGCTGGATATCAGGAGATTTTGGGTAACTCACAAATTCTTATGGATCTAATAAAAAATGAATTAGAGGAGATTCAGGAGGAATTCGGTGATGAAAGACGTACTGAGATTTGTGAGTCTAGTCATGACCTTACTCTGGAAGATCTGATCTCTGAAGAAGATAGAGTGGTAACAATTTCAAATGGCGGATACGCGAAGACACAACCTCTGGATGATTATCAGGCTCAAAGAAGAGGAGGGATGGGAAAATCTGCAACTGCGGTCAAGGATGAGGATTTTGTGGAGCATCTGCTGATTGCAAGCACTCATTCAACTATTTTATGTTTTACGAATCTTGGAAAAGTTTATTGGTTAAAAGTATTTCAAATTCCTCTAGCGGGAAGAAATTCTAGAGGCCGGCCTGTCGTTAATTTACTTCCTTTGGATGAGGGTGAGCGCATCAGTTCAATACTGCCTATTGACGATTATAGTGATGAAAAATCGATCGTGATGTCCACTGCAAACGGAACGGTGAAGAAAACCAATTTGAAAGAGTACTCGAGACCAAGAAGTGTTGGTTTACGGGCAGTAGATTTGGCGGAAGGTGATTACCTTGTCGGTACGGAGATTGTTGATGGATCTAAAGATATTATGCTTTTTAGCTCCGAAGGAAAAGCGGTTAGGTTTAGAGAGTCTGATGTGAGGGCTATGGGAAGAGTGGCTAAAGGTGTGAGGGGTATGCGACTGGGCCAAGAGCACAAAGTTATTTCCATGTTGATTCCAGCAACCGATGGATTTTTGTTGGCGGTATGTGAAAACGGATTTGGGAAAAGGACTGATTTGAATGAATTTCCGACCAAAGGACGAGGCGGTAAGGGAATGATTGCGATACAAGCCAGTGACAGGAATGGGCCACTGGTTGGTGCAACGCAACTTTTTCCTGGAGATGAAATTATGCTGATTTCAGATCAGGGTACGATGGTGCGAACTAGGGGTGATGAAATATCGATAGTTGGCAGGAATACGCAAGGTGTTCGGATTATTCGTTTGAAAGAGAACGAGCATTTGGTCAGGCTAGCTAGGATATCTGAGCCTAGTGATGAATCGCCAGGTCAAGATAATTTGGAAACTGAATGACTGTAAATGATCCTTTAAAACTGATTCGTGACAAAATCGATAAATTGGACACGAAAATAATGGCACTTGTAAGCGAGCGTGCCAAATTAGCGAAAGAAGTTGCGGAGATTAAAAAAAGTCAGGGTGATAGGCACTTCTACAGGCCTGAGAGAGAATCACAGGTTCTGAGAAAAATAATGGACGCTAATGACGGTACTATAAACAATCAGGATATGGCAGGTTTATTTCGACAAATAATGTCGATCTGCCTTTCTTTGGAGCAACCAGTAAAAGTAGCGTTTTTAGGTCCAGAGGGAACATTTACTCAAGAGGCTGCATTAAAACACTTTGGTAATTATGCTCATAGTTTGCCAAAACCGGCTATTGATGAAGTGTTCCGCGAAGTTCTCTCTGGAGCCTGCCAATACGGGGTAGTTCCGGTTGAGAATTCCACCGAAGGTGTAATAACTCATACTCTAGACAGCTTTATTGATTCCTCGATTAAAATTTGTGGAGAAATAGAGCTTCGTATCCATCATCATTTTATGATTGGAAGCAATACCAAACCCGAGAATATCACAAGGGTATATTCCCATGCGCAATCTTTAGCGCAATGTAGGAAATGGTTGAATTCGAATTTTCCAAATATTGAAAGAGTAGCTGTGGCGAGTAATGGAGATGCCGCAAAAAGAGTCCAGGGAGAATGGAATTCGGCTGTTATAGCCGGTGATATGTGTTGCGACTTATATGGATTAACGAAATTATGGGAAAAAATTGAAGACCGATCTGATAACTCGACACGTTTTTTGGTAATCGGTTTGGAAAATGTTGCACCCAGCGGGGATGACCTATCCTCGATCGTTGTCTCAGTTCACAATAAACCCGGTGCATTGCACGATTTGTTGAAACCTTTTCAAAAATATTCTGTTGATCTGACTAGACTTGAGTCCAGACCATCTCGAAATAGCAAGTGGTCATATGTTTTTTTTATAGATTTTGTAGGCCATTTAGAGCAAGAGTCAGTCAAAAAAGTAATCAACGAGCTAACAAATCAGGTTGCTGATCTTAAAATTCTTGGATCTTACCCTCGAGCAGTTTTATAAATCATTCTTTAAAGACTCAGCTGATGAACAAAACTCCTAATTCCGGTGCGTATAAAATAAATAAGTTGGTTGTTATAGGTCTTGGGCTGCTGGGATCTAGTTTGTGTGCTGCTGCAAAAAAGTTAGGATTGGCAAGACAAGTTATCGGAATTAGTCGGAGACAATCTACAATTGAAATCGCTCTCAAGAAAGGAGTTATTGATAGAAGCGAGGATAGTATTTCTCAACTTGCGGACGAATTTAGAGACGGAGACGTTATAGTCTTAGCTGTTCCTATTTTATCGTTTCCATCCATCCTCTCAGAATGCTGCAAATCAGTACCAACGTTTGTGACCATAACTGATGTCGGGAGTGTTAAAGGAAGTGTAATAGAAACTGCTGAATCAATTTATGGATATATACCTGATTTTTTTGTACCGGGACATCCAATAGCTGGTTCTGAAAAAAGTGGCATCAATGCTTTAAACTCCAAGTTGTTTGAGAAGCATAAGGTAATAATAACTCCTGTTGAAGAAACTCAAAGTAAACACATCAACGCTGTTAAAACACTTTGGGAAAAATTGGGAGCTGAAGTTCGCCTAATGACTCCGGATGAACACGATAATGTTTTTGCGGCCACAAGTCATTTGCCACACTATCTTGCCTACTCGCTGGTTGACACTTTGTCTAAAGAAAAAAATGCTGACAGTATTTTTGATCATGCAGCAGGCGGTTTCCGAGATTTTACTCGCATAGCAGCCAGTGATCCAACCATGTGGCATGATATAGCAGTTACAAATAGGGACGCTATTTTAGAGATTATGGACAGATATATTCACAATTTGAATGATTTGCGTTCTGCAGTATCAAATAAAGATTCATCATATTTGATCGCTACATTTAACAGGGCTCGAGATATCAAAAAAAGTAGCAAAAATAAAATGAGCAGTTTAATTGATTATCGAGCCAAGTCTGTTACTGGCCTCAGAGGAACAATTGAAGTTCCAGGCGACAAATCAATTTCACACAGGTCAATCATCTTCGGCTCTCTTGCAAATGGAATGTCGGAGATAAATGGATTTTTAGAAGGTGAAGACAGCTTAGCAACTTTAAACGCGTTTAGAGATCTAGGAGTTGTGATAGAGGGTCCCCAAGATGGTAGATTGGTGATACATGGTGTGGGTTTGTATGGACTATCTGCGCCGAAAGGCGATATTTATTTGGGGAACTCCGGTACCTCTATGCGTCTCATGACCGGGCTTCTAAGTGCACAACCTTTCAGATCAAGGCTAGTGGGTGATGAGTCTCTGTCAGGACGACCCATGCGCCGAGTGACGGATCCGCTATCAGATATGGGTGCTGTGATAGAGATTACTGAAAAAGGAACGCCGCCTGTCGATATATCTGGAACGAATAAGCTTACAAGGATTAACTATTTGCTTCCGGTTGCCAGTGCTCAATTGAAGTCTAGTTTGATACTAGCGGCGATGTATGCTCGGGGACTCTCAACGATAGAGGAGCCGGTTATTACAAGGGATCATACAGAAAGAATGATGTCTGCGTTTGGATGCGGCATCACTTCAAATGTCTCTGGTTGTATAAAGATTGAGGGTGGAAAAGATTATAGGGGTACAAGGATTGATGTGCCCGGTGATATCTCGTCTGCCGCATTTTTTATTGTCGCTGCATTAATTTGCCCTAACTCAAATATTACTATTTGCAATGTTGGAATTAATCCAACTCGGATTGGCATTTTGAACATACTCGAAAAGATGGGTGCAGATATCGAAGTGATCAATGAGCGTCATGATTTATTTGAGCCGACCGCAGATTTGAAAGTAAGGTACTCTACTCTGAAAGGTATCAAAATTCCCAAGAACCAAATATCTCTAGCGATAGACGAATTTCCTATTATTTTTATTGCTGCGGCCTGTGCATCAGGAGAGACTATTCTTCGAGGGGCAGAGGAACTTAAAGTAAAGGAGAGTGACAGAATAGAGAGTATGGCGAAAGGTTTAGAAACTTTAGGTATTCAAACAACAGTTTATCATGATGGAATTAAGATTATCGGTGGCGAAATTGGATCCGGGACGGTAAACAGTAATCACGACCATAGAATTGCAATGGCTTTCTCAATTGCAGCTATTCGATCATCAGGTGAAGTGTTAATTGAGGATTGTAAAAATGTAGCTACATCATTTCCAAATTTTATTGATCTTGCAAAAGAACTAGGAATGCGGATCGACTCTGAGGTGCGCTAAGTGAAAATTGTAACACTCGATGGTCCTAGTGGGTCTGGTAAGGGAACAGTTGGAAGGCTTTTGGCGCAAGTGTTAAATTTTAACTATCTCGATAGTGGTCTTTTATACAGAGGCGTTGCGATACTGGTGATTGAAAAAGACATCGCGCTCAGTGATGTAAGTAATATTGAAGAGATCGCCCGCAATATGAATCTAGAATTCTCGTCAGAAAACAACAAAATATTTTTGGACGGAATTGATGTCAGTAATTCAATAAGGACAGAGGAGATTAGTATTGTTAGCTCAAAAGTTGCCCAATTAAAGTCCGTTAGAGCAATACTTCATGAGATTCAGCGGGGTTATTTGAAAGGAAATGGCTTAATTGCTGATGGCAGAGATATGGGAACAGTAATTTTCCCGGATGCAGATTTAAAAATCTTCATCACAGCAAGCCCTGAAGCCAGAGCGTATCGGAGACATAAAGAGTTGCTAGGTAGAGGTGAAAGTGTTAGTCTTCGCGACCTCGAGAGGTCAATAGCCTCGAGAGACAGGTCTGATAGTGAAAGAAAGATTTCACCTTTAGTTCCAGCAGTGGATGCAATAATTATAGACACGTCCAATATGACTGTTGAAGAGGTAAAGGACGAAATTGTTAAGCACTACAGGGCGACCTGATGAAAGTAAATTATGCTAACAAACATTTATCAAACCAGAATGTTTTTAGTTTTTATTAACGTAGCTGAGGAATCTGTAACCCCAGTGTTTTCAAAACGGAGATGGTTGAGCACAAAGCCATTCCGAGTGCCGTAGGAAATTTATATGTCTGAGAGTTTTCAAGAATTATTTGAAGAGAGTTTAAAAACTGTCGAAATGAAGTCCGGATCAATAGTCATTGGTACGATTATTGATGTAGATAAAGACTGGGTTACCGTTCACGCTGGTCTAAAATCTGAAGGAGTAATTCCGGCTGAACAATTTCTTAATGACAAGGGAGAGATCGAAGTTGTTGTTGGAGATGAGGTCAGAGTTTCGTTGGATGCAGTAGAGGATGGATTTGGCGCGACAAGGCTTTCTAGAGAAAAAGCTAAGAGAGCTGAAGTGTGGTTGGAGCTTGAGGAAGCAAATAAATCAAATGAGACGGTTATCGGTGTTATTACCGGCAAAGTAAAGGGCGGTTTTACGGTAGAGCTAAGAGGATTGAGAGCGTTCTTACCGGGTTCTCTCGTTGATGTGCGACCATTGAGAGATATATCCCATCTCGAAAATATTGATCTGGAGTTCAAAGTAATAAAACTTGATACCAAGCGGAATAATGTCGTTGTAAGTAGACGAGCTGTGATGGAGGGTGCGAGCACCGCAGATAGAGATGCACTTCTTGAGACATTGGAAGAAGGGAATAGTGTGAAAGGCGTGATTAAAAATTTAACAGATTACGGTGCTTTTGTTGATTTGGGTGGAGTTGATGGGCTATTGCATATAACGGACATGTCATGGAAAAGAATTAAACACCCATCAGAAATGATCAATGTAGGGGATGAAATCGATGTAAAAGTTCTTAAATTTGACCGAGAACGAAACAGAGTTTCGCTTGGAATGAAACAAATGGGCGAAGACCCCTGGGGAGACATCAAAGGAAGATACCCACAAGGAGCAAAAACAAAAGCCAAGATAACCAATTTAACAGATTATGGATGCTTCGCCGAATTGGAAGATGGCGTGGAGGGTTTAGTGCACGTGTCCGAAATGGATTGGACAAACAAAAATGTACATCCATCGAAGATTGTAGATTTGGGCCAAGAGGTCGATGTGATGATTCTTGAAATCGATGAAGAGCGTAGAAGAATTTCTTTGGGTATCAAGCAGTGTTTCTCTAACCCTTGGAGTGATTTTGAGTCTAGTAAAAAGAAGGGTGATAAGGTTTCTGGAACTATCAAAAGTATTACTGATTTTGGAATTTTTATAGGTCTTGAGGGTGGTATAGATGGACTTGTCCATCTGTCAGATATTTCTTGGCATGACGATGGAGAGGAAGCTGTAAGAAACTATAAGAAAGGAGATGAGGTTGAGACTGCAGTTTTGAGCATTGACTCGGAAAGAGAAAGAATTTCTTTGGGAATTAAGCAGCTTTCAGAGGATCCGTTCGGTGACTATGTAGCCCAAAATGAAAAAGGTTCAATTGTCAAAGGTAAAGTAACAAAAGTCGAAGAAAAGCTTGCGGTAATTCTTTTAGCAGAGAGTGTTGAAGCTTTACTAAAATCCTCTGAGTTCTCAAGAGAAAAGATGATGGACCTGACTACTGCTTTAAAGATTGACGATGAGATAGAGGCGAAAATTATAAGTCTTGATAAGAAAAACAGAACAATTTCTTTATCTGTGAAGGCAAAAGATCTTTCTGAAGAAAAGGCGGCAGTCAAAGCTCATAAGGACAGTGAATCGGATACTAGTGAGTCAGGAGCTGCAACGATTGGCGATTTGATCAAGGCACAAATGGATAAATAGCAGTTTCATACTGAGATTTATCTCCTCTAATTAACTCTTCGCTAATGACTCGGCGATGCTATTTTGTTAAGATCGTGAGATGACCAAGTCAGAACTAATAGATAAGATTTCATCGAATCAAGAGCAACTTCCTCCGCGAGACGTTGAAATGGCGGTGAGAATGATTCTTGATCGGATGGTGGCTTCTCTATCTAACAATGAGAGGATTGAGATCAGAGGATTTGGAAGTTTCTGTCTTCATTACAGAGCGCCTCGCATTGGACGGAATCCAAAGACTGGGGCTGCAGTTGATCTAGTTGGTAAATTCGTACCTTATTTCAAACCTGGGAAAGAGCTTCGAAGAAGAGTCGATTACTGAAATAGGTTTCTTAGTTTAAGCTTCTGCACTTTCCCATGTCATCAACTCAGTGAACTCAATTGATCCTCTAGCTTTCTAAGAACACTTGTGACCTTACTGAGTTTATCTGATTCACTCTTAATGACGTTCGCTGGTGCATTGCTCATGAATTTATCATTACCCAGCTTTTTCTCAAGAAGACTTTTTTCTTGAGTCGCTTTTATAACTGCTTTCTCTAATCTTGAGACCTCTTGCGCAATATCTATATTACCTTTCAACGGAACAAAAATTTCCATATCATCGATAACAGCTGTCGCAGAATTTAAAAGTTTATTTTTGCTTTGAATCCACTCGATCCTGCCTACCCTCGCC
>OCZA010000071.1_pt1 | contig 33268 bp, 31 predicted proteins | sample 1539021 | NCBI WGS metagenome assembly OCZA01 (sample SAMEA2619376, study PRJEB22493) | marine metagenome | biome: marine biome (ENVO:00000447); feature: surface water layer (ENVO:00002042); material: "saline water (ENVO:00002010), including plankton (ENVO:xxxxxxxx)" | depth 5 m | reverse complement strand
TCATATTTTCTAAAAACCAATCATCTTTTTTTGTCATAACTTGAACGTGCTCTGAGGCTATTTCATTTGCTTTAGATAACATCTCCTCATAAGTGTCACATAAAATAATTTCCCCATAATCCTTCCAGCTTGTACTCGCTGTTTCTTTAGTAGGTAAAATTTCTAGAATTCTATCAATTTCTTTAAATGTTTCTTCTGCAAGTTTTCTTGAATTCGTTATCATGACAGCTGGAGAATTATATCCATGCTCTGCTTGTCCTAATAGGTCAGTTGCACATATTTCACCATCAACTGTTTCATCTGCAATAACCATCGTTTCCGTTGGACCAGCAAATAAATCTATACCAACTCTGCCATATAATTGTCTTTTCGCTTCAGCAACAAATGCATTACCAGGTCCAACAAGCATATCAACAGGTTTAATAGTTTCTGTACCAATAGCCATTGCACCAACTCCTTGCATTCCTCCTAAAACATAAATTTCGTGAGCACCGCCCATTTTCATTGCTGTTACAACTGCTGGATTTGGTTTACCTTTAAAAGGTGGAGTAGTGGCTACAATTCTTGGTACCCCAGCAACAGAGGCAGTAACAACTGACATATGCGCAGAAGCTACCATTGGAAATTTACCGGCCGGAACATAACAACCAACTGCTTGTACAGGTATATTTTTATGACCAAGAATAACACCTGGGTGCGTTTCTACTTCTAATTCATTTAAAGTTTTTAGTTGTGCTTCAGCAAATGTTCGTACTTGTTTTTGAGCAAATTTAATATCCTCTTTATCATCATCAGAGACTTCACTTACTAATTGATTAATTTGATCTTCACTTAACCTAAAGCTATTTGGTGAATAGTTATCAAATTTTTGTGATAATTCTCTAATATGCTTATCACCATCTGATTCAATTTTTCTTAATGTCTCCTCAACAATTTTTTTTACTTTATCATTATCTTCAATTCTTTGTTTTTCATCTAAACCTTTTTTTAAATATTCAATTGCCATAATTATTTTTTATGAATTAATTCAAATATATCAACACCTATTTGTTTCAAAATATAAGCTATATCAATTGGTACCCAATTTTCACGAATTAAACCTTCGTGATGTAAATAAAAATCCATAACTCTCATTTCTACCATGACATTATTTGGCTCAAAGCCTAACCAGTGATTAGAGCCGTACTTACTCTTAATACTATGCCATCCTCCAGTCATTGAATAATTACCATCTCCAATTTCAACATAATGACCGATTGTATTATAGTCTCTTTCTTTAAACGTTAATCTAAATGGTAGTTGATGATGATCAACAAAACCTCTCAGACCTCTAGCTGTACCTACTCCTGAGGGACCAAACCACATCATTTTTGGATGCCAATATTTTTTTTGTTCATGATCATTAATCAAATTATATCTTATGTTATCGGTGGAAAAAGTAGGTTCCATTTCAGGTTTTGTTCCTAAACTTATTTGCATTGTAAGTGATTGATGCAAAGACTTCATAGATAATTCTTTGTCTAAATTTGAATTATTTTCACCATCTCCAGTGATTGGTGCAGGCCACATGCCTTCAGCTCCTAAAGATTTGTGAATTGGCCAATAACCAGCTTGACGAATAAAATCCACAGTATCAATTAAAATATACGATTTAATAATTTTATTATTCGTTATTTGATGACAATGACATGTTCTAAGGTAAATTGTTTTATTTGTTGGGGGCACACCTAACCATTGGTTAATAAATGTTCCAGTAAGGTGACTAATAAATGAAACAAAAATTTTATCTTTATAAGCGCCACCAATTACAATATTGTTTCTAATTTCTAAATCAGCAAATGCTCTTTTAAGAGGATCCCAGAGTTTATTTTTAATTTCACCAATACCTTTAATTTCATTTATTGGATAAAAAGCATTTAGTTGGGCATCTTTGTGATAAAATTTTTCTAATTTTTTTTCTAAATTTTCATTTGAACATTCTACAATTTCTTTTAATAAATTTTTAAAGTATGCTTTATTTTGTATGTTTTGTTGTGGATCAAGATCAATATGGAAAATAGGATTTCTTTTTTCAACAAGCTTTTCAAATGTTTCCATACTTAATGATTAATACCTTTAAAAAATAATTGATTTATTCAATATATTGAATATTATTCAATAAAAATGAATAAAATAATCTAACAATATGTCAATTAATATTACAACAAGACTAGCTAAATTCGAGGACTTAGTTCCAAGTACCATTCCTTTTGTTGAGGGTAAGTTAAAAGGTCATCAAGATAGAAAAAATTACTCTGTTATTGGACCAGGTGTTAGTGAAGATGCAAAACAAAATGTAAAAATTGCAGAAGCTCATGGATTTAACATTGGCGCTGTAAGTGCGGCCCCTATGAATGGTTCTGGTTTGCACAGTCACACAACAGCCGAAGTATTTATTATTCACTCAGGAGCCTGGCGCTTCTACTGGGGCGTTGATGGTACAGAAGGAGAAGTAATATTGTATAAAGGCGATGTCGCTTCTTTCCCAACAAATATGTTTAGAGGATTTCAAAATGTGAGTGATGAGGAAGCTTTAATGTTTGTTGTTTTAGGTGAAAATGATCCAGGAGTGATTACATGGACTCCAAAATTATTAAAAGAGGCAAAAAAATCAGGAATGGTTCTGCTTGATGATAATTCTTTAATTGATACTGAAAAAAATAAAATTGCAGATGAAAATAAAATCATTCAACCATTACAAGATAAAGAACTTGAAACATTTGATCATTACACATCTTCAGAAATTGAAAAATTTGTCATACGTTTAAGTGATAGGGATAAATATTTAGTTGATGATGAGCATTTTAATTCTAATAAAATCATTAATTATCTTGATCAATTTAATATTCATAATAAGTCATTTGATCCCTATATTCCTCATAAAACTGGCTTTAGTCTTTCTCTGCTTAATGGAAAAAATGCTCATGTACATGAATATACACTTGAGAAATCAGAAGTATTACATTGCTTATCTGGCAGTTGGGAAATTAATTGTGATGGACAAAAAGTTGTCATTAATTCAAGAGATACCTTTTCGGTACCAAAAGATGCAGCAAGATCTATAAAACAGATAAGTGAAAATGATGGAAGCTTATTTATAATAAGACAAACTAATTAAATATTTTTACATATGAAGGGTTTTGATAATAAGTTCAAAGATTTACCTGATTATATTTTAAAAATTACATATGAAATTTGGGAAAATAATGATGTTGAGGCTATAAAAGATTATTATGCTGATACTCCTAATGTTAGCTTACCCACTCCCACAAGATCTCCTTCAGGTGTAATTTATGGTGCTGAACCAGTAATTGAAAGCACTTATGCTAGTAAAAAACTTTTTCCAGACAGAACTCTTTTAGGAGAAGATGTAATTTGGACTGGTAATGATGAAGAAGGATATTTTTCTTCTCATCGAATATTATCAACTTCTACCCACTCAGTTGACGGCATGTACGGTGAGGCAACTGGAAAAAAATTATATTATAGAACTATTGCTGATTGTGCTTGTATGAATAATCAGGTTTATGATGAGTGGCTTGTTAGAGACCAAGGAGCGATTGTTAGGCAAATTGGAATAGATCCTAAAGAGTTTGCCAATAATTTAATTAAAAATGAAGGTGGCCCAGAAAAAGCGAGTAAACCTTTTGATGAAAATACTCCTCTTAAATCAATTTACACATCACCCATATTAGCTTCTGGTAATTGTGGTGAGACTTATGCAAATCTACTAACATCAATTATGAATATTAATTTGGAGAAAACTATTAATGATAATTATGATAGGGCAGTTCAACAATTTCAACCTGGTGGTAACACTCACTATGGTAAAGATGAAGTTATTAAATTCTGGAAACAATTAAGAAATGCTTTCCCAAACTCTTTATTCTCTATTGATCATATTGCTTTTACTGAAGAAATTAATCAACCTAAAAAAGCTTCAGTTAGATGGTCTTTAGTTGGAAAACATGAAGGTAATGGTATTTTTGGTAAAGCATCTAATGCAAAGATATATGTAATGGGTATAAACCATGTTGAATTTGGACCAAGAGGTATTAAAAATGAATGGGTTTTGTATGATGAAACCATGATTTGGAAACAAATTTTGTTAAAAACTGGATAGAATAATATGTCATCAATTCAAACAACACATGTAGGAAGCCTACCTCGATCAAAAGAATTATCTGAATTTTTATTTGCAAAAGATAAAGGTGAAAATTTTAATCAAAGTAATTTTGATAATATTTTAAAGGACAATGTTGAAAAAGTTGTCAAACAACAAATTGATGTTGGAATTGACTTTGTCAGCGATGGTGAAATGAGTAAATTTAGTTATGCTACTTATATTAAAGATAGAATTGATGGATTTTCGGGTGAAAGTGAGAGAAGAGCACCCGCGGACCTTGATGACTTCCCAGAATATAAAGAAAAGATTGCCAAGAGTGGAGGTACTCCTACCTATACAAGGCCATGCTGTACAAATGAGCTTAAGCTAAAAGATGAGAGCTCCCTCATTAATGACTTAAATAATTTTAAAAGTTCACTCAAGAAAAATAATCATCACAAAGCATTTATGAATGCTGCTTCTCCAGGTGTAATCAATGTATTTATGCCCAATAAATTCTATAATTCTGAAGAAGAATATTTAGATAAGCTATCCAATATAATGGCTAAAGAATATGAAACTATTACAAAATCAGAAATCCAAGTTCAGTTGGATTGTCCTGATCTTGCTCTAGCTAGGCACATGAATTTTAAAGATTTATCTGAAGATGAATTTATTAAACGTGCAGAAATACAAATTGAATGTTTGAATGCAGCTATGGAAAATGTTGATGTTGAGAAAACAAGAATGCATATATGCTGGGGTAACTATGAAGGTCCTCATACTCATGACATTGCTTTAGAGAAAATTTTACCTATTATTTTAAAATCTAAAATAAAATATTTCTTAATTGAGTCTTCAAATCCTAGACACTCACATGAATGGAAGGTTTTTCAAGATATTAAATTACCAAAAGATAAAATTTTAGTTCCAGGTGTTATTGATTCTACCTCTAATTTTGTAGAACATCCTGAAGTTGTGGCTGATCGATTAATTCAATATTCTACAGTAATTCCTAAAGATCAATTAATGGCTGGTACAGATTGTGGTTTTAGTTCATTTGCAGGCTTTGGAAAAATTGATGAAAAAATTTGTTATGAAAAGCTTCATGCATTAGTTGAGGGTACTAAACTTGCCTCAAAAGTTATTTAATTACTGATTTAAAAATTTTGCTCTTTCTAAGAGATCAACTCCTAGTTTTTTTAAAAAATGTAAATGATCTATAAAGATCCAATTTTCAGCTAATTTATCTCCTTGTCTCCTATATAAATCTACAACTCTCATTTCTGATTCAATATCGCTAGCATTTGTTAAGCCTAAATATTCTCCCTTAGGTTTCATAATTAAATTTGGCCAACCAAACCAACCACCTAAATCATCTTCAGCACTACTTAGTATATGTCCATTAAATCTTACAAATTCTAAGCCATCTTGAAATGGTTTAGTATGTCCTTTTTGATAACCATCGATTGTATATGATGCTCCTATACCTCCTGGCCCCCACCAAATCATATCATTATGCCAATCAAGTTCTAATTCTTCTTTATAAGATTGCATTTTAGACCCTTTGACAAGGCGGTCTCGCATTCTATGGATTAGATCTAACGTTTTTTGACTTTCATTTTGATTAGAAGTATTAAATTTTAAACCTTTATGATTCATTGGTCCTGGTGTAACACAAACGAGACCTGAAGATTCAGGAATTACAGAAAGACCTAGTTGCTGCATAAAATTCATTACATCTAGAAAAATAGCTCCTTCAGTAATTTTATTATTTTCAACTTTATAAAATTCTGCAAATCGTAATAAAATAGATTTATAATTAGGCTTAAGACCTAAAAAAGATTTATTAAATACACCCATAAAATGACCCATACTTGAGATCCATTTACCCTCATTTTTATCAAGAGAATTTATTCCCGCATAGAATATGTCTAATCGACGTTGTATAGGTGAGAATGAATCCTTAATTGGTCTCCAAAGATTATTTGCAACAATATCTGCACTACCTAACTCGTTGAAAGGATGGGTACACTTCATACTAAAATCTTCAGATGCATATTTAGAGATAACTTCTGTTAAAGACTCAATGTCGCAACTATCTATTTCGCTAAAATAATTTAATACTAATTTTTTTTCTGCTTGAAGATCAGCCATTAAATTTTGATTATATCAATAAATTAAAAAAGACAATATTCATTTTTTTGAATAAAATTTCATTGCTTTGAAATATTTTTAAATGTATCTCAAGTTAAATACAAATTATGAAAATAAAAAAAATTAAAGATAAAAGACCAAAAGCTCTTCAAGATCATCACATGCCTAAGAGTTATGATATTTCATTAAAAGCATATGGAGGTGGAGGAACTGCAAAATCTTTAAATCCAAAACCTAAAAAACTTAAACATCAATCAATGAAAGGATTTGAAGAACAGTATAAAAATATCATAGATTATATAGTAAGAATTACTTATCAAATTTGGGAAGAAAAAAATATTGGGTATATTTATGATACATACAGTAAAGATTGCAGAGTTTGGGATGAATTTGGTTTGCAATCTGGATCAGAAAAAATAGTAGCTGATACAGTACACACCAATAATGCTTTTCCAGATATTAGACTTTATGCAGATGAAGTTATTTGGGCAGGAGATGAAAAAGTAAGTTTTCATACATCACACAGAACAATTATTACTGGAACAAATACTGGTTTTAGTAAATTCACCAAACCAACAGGAAAAAAAGTTAGACTATTTTGTATTGCAAATTGTGTAGCAAAAAATAATGAAATTTATTACGAAAATGTTGTGTATGACACAGCAGGTTTAATCAAACAGCTTGGATTGGATCTAAACCAGGTTGCTAAACAACTTGTAGATGAAGGAATAGCAGGGCCATTTGCACCTAATTTTAAAAACTCCAAGCCAAAAAGAAATATTACTAAATTAAAGCCAATCAGTTTTGAAATTCCAGATAAAATTAATAATGTACGACAATTTGTTCACGCAGTTTATGATACAATTTGGAACAGAAGAAATTTTTCTGCAATAAATAAAGCATACTCGAGTAATGTCGAATTTGAAGGTTCGACAGGACGTAAATTTAAAGGAGTTTTGCAATTGAGAAAGTTTATAATATCAATGTTGGCTTCATTTCCTGACCTTGCACTAAGCATTGAAGATTTATACTGGATGGGAAACACCAAAGATGGTTATTTAGTTTCAGTGCGTTGGGGTGCGGTTGGAACGCATAAAGGGAATGGCTCATATGGTCAACCAACTAACAGAGAGGTTTATCTTTGGGGAATCACTCAATGGGAAATTAAGAACAATAAAATAATCAAAGAATGGACTGGCTTTAACGAGCTTGCAATTTTAATGCAAATTTTAGGAGATAAAAAATGACTTTAGATGAAAGTAAAAAACTATTAGAGAATATGTATGATGCACTTAATGCACAGGATCTAGAAGCTCAGCATAAATACTGGCATGATAATATGGTTTGGCACGGCCCTCCAGGATTTGGCGATATTCATGGTATAGAAAATTTTAAATATAAAGTCCTAAAACCCTTTTATGAAGCATTTCCTGATTATCATGTAAAAAATGATATCGTGGTTGCAGAAGGTGGATGGATAAGTGCAACAGGATTCTTAACAGGAACACATAGCGGGACTTATCTTGGAGTAGAAGCGACAGGCAAATCAATAAAAATGCAATTCTCAGATTTTTGGACAATTAAAGATGGAAAATTTTTAGACAATTACGTTATGGTAGATAATCATGGTGTATTTGAACAGATGGGACTTAACTTTAAATAATCTATTTTGTTGTTTTTCTTTTAATCAATCTACCTTGGACAATATGATTAATAGGTTCAAAATCTGGATCTTTTATAAATTCATTAATTAGTTGTGTGGCAAGTTTTGACATTTGTCTAATAGGTTGTCTCACAGTTGTTAGATCATACGACTTCCAGCTAGACATTGAAATATCACCATACCCGATAATTTCAATTTGATTTCTAGTTTTAAGATTTTTATTATTTTTAATAAAATCCTGACAACCAAAAGCCATTGTATCGTCAGCACAAAAAATGGCACTAACATTTTTTTTAAGTATCTTTTCAGCTGCTTGGTAGCCACCATCATATGTAAAAAAACCTTTTTCTATATGAAGTTTGATTTTTTTATGATTTTTAAAATGTTGCTTAAATCCCTTACTTCTTTCATCACTAACAAATGATCCTCTAGGCCCTTCAATTAATCCAATATTTTGATGTTTATTTTGTAAAAAATAATCAGCAACTATTTGACCTCCATTTTTGTGATCACAGGCAACTGAACTAATAGTAGGTATATTCCAACTTCTATTATAGGCAATAAATTGAATTCTTTTTTGTATACAACTTTCAACAAATGTATCTGTTGGTTTTGTTGCAGAAATAATCGCAACCAATTTATCTTTTAGGTAGGGCTGAATTAATTTTTCATCAAGCTCTTCACCATCGTCAGTTGTTATTAATAAAATTCTAAAACCTGCTTGTCTTAAAGCTTCATGTAATTCAATTAAGACCTCTGGATAATATCTACTGGTAACATATGGTAAGATTACCCCAACCAAACCACTATTTTCATTCAAGATTGAATTACTCAATAAGTTAGTTGGTTTATATTTTAGTTTTTTAGCAGCTTCTAAAACTCTTAATTTTGTTCTAGTTGATATACTAGCACCTTTTGTAAAACATCTTGAAACTGCTGACTGGGAGACTCCTGCTAATTTCGCTACATCCTGTGATGTCGCAGGCTTTATAAAATTCATTATTTATCCCCTCATTTTTAATATTCAAAACCTTGAATATTAATTCATATTATTGCAATATTTACTAATACTAATATAAAGGATTTATTCATAAATGTGAATTTCACATTTTAATACTAAGGGGAAATATATGAAAAAATTATTAATAGCTTTATTATTCTCTTTTGTTAGCACAAGTGCGTTTGCTGGTGGGCATTCACCTTGTGGAGTAACAGATGGATCAATAAAGATTCTAGCAAACGAATTTACAACATACAGAATTTTCATGGATGAAGTAAAAAGTTGTGCAGGAGAAGGGGCAGATTTTTCTGTAACTCACTCCGTTGATCATAATAAATTACAAGTTGCAGCATTATCAGCTAACCCAGCTGAATTTTCTGCAAAACTTGTAACAAACGGTTCAATTACAACTTTAATGAACGATAATTTAATTCGTCCACTTGATGATTTAGTTGCTAAATACGGAAGTGCATTACAAGACAATCAAAAGATTGTGATTGATGGAAAGATATATGCAATAGCTTTTATGGCTAACGCACAGCATCTTTGGTACAGAGAAAGTATTCTTAATGATTTAGGTATAGCTGTTCCTTCAACTTATGAAGAAGTAATTGCAGCTGCAGAAAAAATTAAGGCTTCTGGAAAAATGGCTAATCCATATGCCGGAGCATTCAAATCAGGATGGAACGTCGCTCAAGAGTTTGTAAATATGTACCTTGGTCATGGTGGTGAATTCTTCAAAGCTGGAACAGCAGAAGTAAGCATCAATAATGACAAAGGTGTAGCTGCTCTTAATATGATGAAAAGATTAACAGAAGTTAGTAATCCAGATTTCTTAACTCAAGATACAAATGCAGTTAAAGAGGAATGGGAGTCAGGCAATGTAGCATTAATGCATGTGTGGAACTCTGGCGCAGCATCATTATTAGATGATGAGGGCGATCAAATGATTAAAGCAGACACAAGACTTGCTAACTCTCCATCAGTTGGTGGAGGAAGTGTGCCTGCAACAACTCTTTGGTGGGATGGATTTGGAATTGCAACAAATACTTCTGATGAGAATGCAGAAGCATCATTTAGAGCTCTTCTTGGTGCAGCAACTTCAACAGAGATGGCAAATGCTAACCCTAATGCAACAATTTGGTTAATTGATGGCTATTCTCCTGGAGATACTGCTGGTCCAGTTGTTGATGCAGCTAATAGAGGTGCAGCACCTTATCCAAGCTTACCATACATGTCTTTATTACATGGTGCTTTAAGTACAGAAATTGTTGAATTTCTTCAAGGTAATGAATCTGCTGAAAAAGCATTGGCTGATGTAGAAGCTGCTTATGTAGCAAAAGCTACTGAGCAAGGTTTTCTATAAGCCTTACAAGTAAATATGATAAAGTGGAACATTCTTATGTTCCACTTTTTTTAGACAAAATTTAAATGCCTCACAAAACATTTTTCTGGTTCTTCTTTCCAAGTGGTTTGGCCATGCTATTGTTTATAGGTCTTCCCATAATCTCAAGTTTTTTCCAATCCCTCCATATTGAACCTGAGCAAATTTTAATGGAAGTAGAAAAATGCGATCCATTTGGATGTAAGACTGAAACCAAAGTAGATATTGAAGCCACTTCAAAACTACAAGAAGAACAACCTCTTGGAAGATTTAATGGTTTAGGAACATACGGAGATAGAAATCATTTGGCCTTTGATCAAATTAAAGAGGCTTGGAATAATTCTTCCTCAATGTCTGATTTTATAGATATCATGCTTAATTTACCATTTTATAAAGCACTTTTATTCACCCTTACATTTTGTTTTGCTGTTACACCTCCAGTCGTCGTTCTAGGTTTTATAGTTGCCTTAAGCATTAATACTCTAACAAAAAGCTTGAAGGGCCCAACTATTTTTGGGGTTATTCTTCCAATGATAGTTACACCCTTAATTGGATCACTCGTTTTATTCTGGATGATAGATGCGAAAGGTATCTTAGGAGCAACAATTCAATATTTATTTGATGACCCTAATTTATCATTAAAATCATCAAGTCAATTAACATGGATAACTTTAATTATTTATGGAATTTGGCATAATACTCCTTTTGCATTTGTTGTATTTTATGCTGCATTACAAACTGTTCCTCAAGATCCTATAGAAGCCGCAATCATTGATGGGGCCTCACGCTATGAAAGGGTAAGACATATAGTTATTCCACACCTCTATCCAGTTGCAACATTTATTATATTAATTTGTCTCATGGATAATTTTAGAGTTCTTGAGCCTATAATTGGTTTTGCTGCTGAGGGAGTTGCTCAATCACTATCTTGGATGATTTACAATGACTTAAGAAGTGAAAACAAAATGTTATTTGGATCTGCAGGTGCTACATCTATGTTAACTATTATTGGTGTGGCCTTCCTGTTAACACCAGTTCTAATTAGAACTTGGAGAGAATTTAGAACAGAGAGATAATATGGAATCAAAAATTAATAGATATTCAAAACAACTGATTTTAATAAATAGTCTATTTATAATACTTTGGTTAGGAGTATCAGTTTTTCCTTTTATATGGACTTTTTGGGGATCGTTTAAAGTGAAAGCCGATTTTTTTTCAAGAGCTGATTGGATGTTTGCTGTGACAGGAGTTAATACTCTAATTGAGACAGGAGATACCTCAACAGTAAAAGCATATGTAGAATCTTGGACAGAGGGAGAATTTTGGAAAGCTACAATGAACACAGCTATTATTACTGTGTCTGTTGTCACTATTTCCTTATTTTTAGGAACATTAGGTGCTTATGCATTATCTAGATCAACATATAAATATACTTTCTGGATCTTAATAGCTGCTTTAATTTTTAGAGCAATGCCACACATAACATTAGTTTCTGGTTATTTATTTCCTTTCTTTCAGTTGAACGTATGGGGTATACTTCCAACCACAATAATTGTTTTAGTCGCAATCAACCAACCTTTTACATTATGGCTACTTTATTCTTTCTTTAAAACAGTTCCAAAAGAGTTAGATGAAAGTGCATTAATTGATGGCTGTAGTTATTTTCAAGCATTTAGATATGTAATTATGCCAGTGATGTGGCCAGGCGTTGTTACTGCTGGTTTGTTTAGTATGATGCTAGCGTATAATGACTTTACGGTTACCTCACTTCTTCTTAATCAAGAAAATTATACTATGGTTCCAAAAATAAATGCTTACTTAGGCACAATTGAACATAGTGGAAATTATATGTGGGCAGTCTCAAGTGTTGTTTCAGCAACTGCACCACTATTTATGATCATAATGTTTTTTCAGCGACAACTTATAAGTGGCTTAACCGCTGGTGCAGTAAAAGGTTAATTAAAATATAGTAATAAATAAAATTCTTATTCTATGAAATACAAAGCATTATTATTTGGATCTATTGGAACACTTATAGAATCCTCAGATATACAACGTACTTCATTTAATGAAGCGTTCAAAGAGGCTGGCCTAGATTGGTATTGGGATGAACAAGATTATAGAAATTTATTAAAAAAATCAGGTGGTACAAAAAGAGTTGAAGATTTTGCTGAAAAAAATAATGTTAATGTTAATGCATCTCAAATAAGAAATAGAAAGACAGAAATTTTTAGCTCATACATAATTAAAAATAAACAAAAATTAAGAAAAAGTGTTTATGAAATTATAAATTTCTCAAAAAAAAATAACATCAAACTATCTTTATCAACATCAACAACTATTAATAATGTTGAGGCTATTTTTGAGAGTTTATCAGATCAAATTACAAGAGAAGATTTTGATTTTATTGGAAATAAATCTTTAGTTAAGTATGAAAAACCTAATCCTGAAATATACAAAGTTACTTTAGAAAATTTAAATATTGAACCTTCCGATTGTATAGCTATCGAAGATACTGAAGAAAGTAGTCAATCTGCTATAAATGCTGGTATTAAATGTATTGGTTTTCCAGGCGATTTCCATTTAGATGATAATTTTGAAATGTGCATCAAAAAAATGAATGTATTAGATCAATCTATATTTTCGCTGTAATGATTAACTTAAATATATGTTTTTAAAAGATATAAATACAAAGAATAAAATTGCATTAATTACTGGAGCGGGCAAAGGTATTGGAAAAGCTTGTGCTATAGCTTTAGCAGAAGCTGGTGCTCATGTAATTATTATCAGTCGTACAGAAAAAGATCTCATAGAAGTTCAAAAAATTATCAGAAAACTAAAAAGGAAATGCACCTACTTTGTTTGCGATGTTACAAACATAGATGAAATAAAAAAAATATTTACCAAAATATCTAAATTAGACATCTTAATTAATAATGCTGGAACAAATAGACCTGAGTTTTTTACTAAAATTAAAAGAAAAGATATGAGTGAAGTTGTAGATTTAAATATTAAAGCCTCTTTTGACATTGCACAACTATCAACTAAATTAATGCTTAAATCTAAAAATAGGAAAAAAATTGGTGGTTCAATTATTAATTTATCTTCCCAATTAGGAAAAGTAGGAGCACCCTTAAGAAGTGTTTATAATATGACAAAATTTGGTATTGAAGGTTTGACCAAGGGTATGGCGATTGACTTAGCAAAACATAACATACGTGTTAATTCAATTTGTCCTACTTTTGTAGAAACACCAATGGTGAAAAAATTTTTTAAGAATAAAGATTTTAAAAAATCTGTTATAAAAAATATTCCCTTAGGGAAGGTTGCAACAGAAAGTGATATTGCAACTGCAGTTGTATATCTTGCATCCGATGCATCTTCAATGATGACGGGCTCATCCTTAGTTATTGATGGCGGTTGGACAGCAAAATAATGAAATCCGAAGAATTAAAATTTTATTTTAGAGATTATCAATTTGCAACCCAAACTTTTAACAAAGAAACTATAAAGCAATCACTAGCTAAATATTTTTCAAACGATACTGTAATAAATTTCTGTCATCCTTTTGGAACTTTTAATGGCTTAGATGATTTATTATCTAAATGCTTCATGCCTCTAATTGAGAGTATACCTGATCTTGAAAGAAGAGATATGATAGTTATGGCTGGTACAACACCAGAGGGAAAAGATTGGATAGGAACAATGGGTAATTATATGGGAACATTCCTTAAGCCATATTTAAATATTCCTCCAACTGGAAACTTGGTGCATATGCGCTATCACGAATTTTTTGAGATTAAGAATAACAAAATTATTCAAGTACAAGCAATTTGGGATTTACCCGAATTAATGATGCAAGCAAATGCATGGCCGATGGCACCTCAGTTAGGTGCTTTTTTATGCACACCATCACCTATGACTGCAGATGGTCTTATATTAAATGGAGATGGTAAAAAGAATTTTGATCATGTCATTAATATGCTTCATGATTTATCAATTCATCCAAAAGACCCTAATCCTAGAGTAATGCAATTAGAAAAATATTGGCATCCTAATCTGAATTGGTATGGACCAGCTGGAATTGGGACTGGAAGAGGGATAGCGGGATTTAGACATTGGCATCAAATACCTTTTTTAAGAGCAATGCCAGATCGAAAAGGCGGATCTTCTAATGAAAAATTAGCAATCGAAGGAATGGAAGATTTAAAAACACATTGGTTACATGAAGGCAATTATGTTTGTGAAACAGGATGGCCTAATATGAGACTAACTATAACTAATGATGGTTGGATGGGTATAGCGCCATCAAATCAGCCATTAGAAATGCGTAGCTTAGATTTTTGGAGACTTGAAAATGGTTTGATTAGAGAAAACTGGGTACTAATTGATTTACTCGATATTTATAGGCAAATTGGAATTGACGTCTTTGATCGAATTAAAGAATTTAATAAAGCTCGTCAAACAGGAGATATAAAAATCTCTAATGGATTGGATGTTTTAAAATAATTAATTTTCCTTATTAATAAAATAAGTTGCAATAACTACAATTATTCCACCAATAAAAGTTATCAAAGTTGGTATTTCATAAAAAATTATAAACGTTAATAACACTCCAAACACGGGAAACAATGCATAGAATGGGAACACTCTATTCACTGGATATATTCTATATAAATAGAACATTGACATATGAGCAGCTATTGAAACAAAGATACCAGAATGTAAAATTAATAACCATGATTGGAAACTAATATTTTTAATTTCATTTAATGTTTGTCCTTCAAAAATTGATGAAGAAATAATTAATAATATAAATCCAATTAATCCCATAATTGCATTAGTAAGAGTGACTTCTAAATCTTTTAAATACCTTGAAAAAACTTGGGCGCTAGCATAAAAAAATGCCATCAAAGTAATTAGTACTAAAGCAAAAAACTCATTTCTAATTAAAGGATCAAATCCTAACAAAATAATACCAAAAAAAGAGATAATAATTAATAACCATTTTTTTAAACTTACTTTTTCTCCTAAAAAAAATGAGCTTAATAATATTGCAAAAGGCACTGCAAGTTGAGAGCCAATTATTATAGGGGATACAATTTTAGCTTCATTTAAAGATAATGTCATAAATACATTAGCCAAAAAACCCATAGCAATAGAAAAACAAAAAAGAGGTAACCAATATTTTCTATCTGGAATTTTGAATTTCCAAAATGGTAATAAACATATAAACACCACTAACATTCTTAAACTGCCCATTAATAATGGGGGTACATTTTCGTTAAATATTACTTTCTGTACTGGGTACGCACTACCAAATAAAAATGTTATTATTAAAATTAATACATAATGTCTTAGGATCATTGTAATTTTTAGTTTGGTTTAAAATTAATTTTTAACAGCCACTATTGCAGCCATAATTGAAGCTAGTTTTGAATTTTTACTATCAGCTCTGCTTGGAACAACTACTGGAACTTTACCTCCAATTACAATTCCTGCTGCACAAGCATTCATAAAGTATACCATTATCTTTGATAAAGAATTTCCTGTTTCTAAATTTGGGACTAATAAAATATCAGCATTACCAGCTACTTCATTTTCAATTTTTTTAATTTTTGCAGCTTTCTCAGATATAGCATTATCAAAAGCTAATGGTCCGTGAACAAATGCATTAATTTCTTCTTTTAGTGAAAGATCCATTACTTTTTTAGCCTCTATTGAACTTGGCATACTATCTATTGGATCCTCTGTGCCGGATAATATGGCAACCCTAGGCTTTTTAGAAACTAATTTATTATAAAAATGAACTGCATTTTTTAGAATTTGTAATTTTATATCAATTCTTGGTAAAACATTCAGTGCTCCATCTGTAATGAAAAGAGGTTTTTTCAACTGCGGCGTTGTCATATGCCAAATATGACTTAATCTTTTACCTTCAAGTAAATTGAATTCTTTTTTTAAATAAGATCTCATTAAAATGTCTGTATGCAGATTTCCTTTTATTATAATTTTGGTTTTATTTTCATTCGATAATTGACAAGCAGCCAAAGCACTTTGTTCTTCATTATCAGCTTCGAGAATATTATAGTCTTCAATATTTAATCCAATATCTTTTGCAGATTGAGTAATTAATTTTTTATTACCTATTAATGTTGGATCAATTAAATTCATTTCCCGGCTTTCTTTAACAGCCAAGAAGACACTTTCTTCATTAGGGCAGACAACAGCTGCAGGAATATTTGGTGTTTCCAATGCTTTATTTTTTAGATCTTCTGGAATAACGCTCATATTTTGACACTCTCTATACCACTGCTACATTTTTTCCTATGATATTTCTGTTGAGTTTGAGAAATATTCTTTGATTTAGACATATTTTCATATACTCAATTAAATATTAGGAAAAAAAATGGATTTAGAAAAAAGAACAGAGATACCTAATTCTTTAGAAGAACACTGGATGCCATTTACATCCAATCGTGACTATAAAAATAGTCCACGTTTAATGGTCAAAGCTGAAGGTGTTTACTATACCGATCACTATGGAAATAAATTAATAGATGCCAGCTCAGGTTTATTTTGTAGTCCTGCTGGACACTCGAGACCAGAGATTAGAGAAGCAGTTTCAAATCAGTTAGAACAGCTAGATTACGTTCAGCCATTTCAACAAGGTTTTGGAGGATCATTTGATTTAGCAAGAAAAGTTTCAAAACACACACCAGAAGATTTAAATAAAATATTTTTTACAATTTGTGGTTCATCAGCAGTTGAGACAGCAATTAAAACTGCAATAGCATATTTTAAAGCTAGAGGTGAAGGTCATAGATCTCACATTGTTGGAAGAGAAAGAGGTTATCACGGAATGAACATAGGAGGAATTTCAGTAGGTGGAATGATTGCCAATCGAAAAACTTTTTCAAATATCTTAATGCCTAATGTTCATCATTTAAGACATACACATCTATCAGAAAATAAATACGTAAAAGGTGAGCCTGAGCATGGTGCAGATTTAGCGGATGATTTAGAAAGAATTGCTGGAAATATTGGAGCAGAAAATATTGCAGCTTGTATAGTTGAGCCGGTTGCTGGATCAACTGGAACTTTAGTTCCGCCTAAAGGTTATTTAAAAAGACTAAGGGAACTATGTGATAAACATGGAATATTATTAATTTTTGATGAGGTAATCACAGGTTGGGGAAGAATGGGAGCGCCTTTTGGAGCCCAAGCATTTGATGTGTGTCCTGATATTATGACTATGGCTAAAGCAATTACCAATGGTGTTGTGCCACTTGGTGCAGTTGCTTCAAGAGATAGTATTTATGACACCATTGTTGATGCCTCACCTACCGGAGCTATAGAATTTTTTCATGGATATACTTATTCTGCTATTCCTGTTTCAATGGCAGCTGGATTAGCAATGCAAGATATCATTGAGAAAGAAGATTTATTTAATAGAGCAAAAGATATGTCTCCATATTTCTTAGATGGTTTGTTTTCTTTAAAAGATTTAGACATCATTACAGACATAAGAGGATACGGAATGATGGGAGGAATAGACATTAAAATGGATGAGCGCTTAGGTAAAGCTGGTTATGCATGTTTTAAAAAATTATTTGAAGCAGGTTTAAGCCTAAAAGCCACAGGAGATTGTTTAATTGTAGCCCCACCTTTTGTTTGTGAAAAAAAACATATTGATGAAATAATTGAAAAATTAAGAACAGGTATTTCAAATTATATGCATGACAGATAATGAAAATAGGTGTTCCATCTGAGATTAAAGCTCAGGAGTCTAGAGTTGGGCTTACTCCACAAAGTGTTAAAGAATTAGTAAAGGATAAGCATACAGTATTAATTCAAAAAGATGCCGGTATTGGTGCTGGATTTTCAAATAGTGATTATGAATTATCAGGAGCAAAAATTGTAAATTCAGCTGAGGACATTTTCAATGATTCTGAAATGATTGTAAAAGTAAAGGAACCTCTAATGAATGAAGTAGCAATGATAAGAGAAAACCAAATCTTATTTACTTATTTACATCTCTCAGCAGCTCCAGAATTGACAAGGGGTTTGATTGATTCAAATTCAATTTGTATAGCTTATGAAACAGTAAGTGATCATAATAATAAATTGCCTCTTCTCGCACCGATGAGTGCTGTAGCTGGCAGAATGTCGATACAAGCAGGTGCATATTCACTTGAAAAACATAAAGGTGGAAGTGGTCTGCTGTTGGGTGGTGCGCCTGGAGTTCAGCCTGGTAATGTATTAATTTTAGGTGGCGGTGTTGTAGGTGAAAATGCAGCAATAATTGCTACTGGGATGCAAGCAAAAGTTTTCATTGTTGATAAGTCAGAAAAAAGATTAGAGGAATTACAAGAAAAATTTGGTGATAAAATAGAACCACTACATAGTGATAAAATAAATCTTAAAGATTATATTTCTGAATGCGATTTGCTAATAGGTGGCGTCCTTGTTCCAGGCTCTAATGCCCCCAAGATTATAACTAAGGACATGATCAAAGCGATGAAAAGTGGATCGGTGATAGTTGATGTTGCAATTGATCAAGGTGGTTGTGTTGAAACTAGTAAACCAACAACTCATGCAAATCCGACATATGTTGTCGATGATGTTGTTCATTATTGTGTTGCAAACATGCCAGGTGGAGTTCCTAGAACTTCCACACTTGCTTTAAATGCAGTCACGTTACCATTTATTCAAAACTTAGCTTCTAATGGTTTTAAAGAAGCTCTAAAAAATGACAAAAATTTTATGAATGGTTTAAATATTTTCAAAGGTGCTGTAACATACAAAGCAATTGCTGATGATTTAAATTATGATTATGCTAATCCAGAAACTTTAGTACACTAGAAACTATTTGAAGCTTCCACCATTATCTTTAATTTTATTTTTGCTAAATCTCTAGGTAGGTGACCGAGTCCGCAATCAGGAGCAACAATTAATTGCTCCTTATCGATAAACTTTAATGCATCATTTATTCTTGAGACAATTTCTTCTTTAGTCTCAACTTGAGAGCTAGCAATTTTTATTAAACCAAAAATAACTTTTGTTTGATTAAAATCTTTTAAAAAAACTAAATCATTGTATCGATGAGCATCTTCAATAGAAATTGTATCTATAATTGACTCATCTAAAGCCTTACTGATTTTACTGTAAGAATCTAAAGGCGCTTTTGGATAATCTACTGCATCTAATTTATCAGGATAGCCACAACAAATATGTGTAATTTTTTCAATACTTTGATTATTTATATCTTTAAAACATCTTTCTAAATTTTTGATTCCAAATTTTAACGCATTTTCAGGTTTTCTAGCAAACAAAGGTTCATCGACTTGAATATATTTGCATCCTGCATCAACTAATCTTTTAATTTCTACATTAATAGCATCAGCTAAATCTTCGCCCAAATGTTCATCTGAATCATAAAATATATTTGCTATGGTATCTGTTATAGTCATTGGTCCAGGAATAGTAATTTTCAAATCCTTATTGGTTAAACTCTGATTTTTTTTCCACTCTTCAACTAAAAAAGATTCCTTTGCTTTAACTTTTGAAGTTATTGTTGGTAACCAGCATTTATAATTTCCTGTTCTAGCAACTTTTTCTGTGAGATTCGTAAAATCAATTCCATCTAAATATCTACAATGATAGTGAATATAATTTTCTCTTCGAACTTCACCGTCGGTGAGGATATCAATTCCACATTCCTCTTGATCAATAATTATTTCCCGAGTAGCTTTATTAAATAACTCTTCAACATTATCGCCCAACTTTTTTATTTCATCTTCATAAAATTTAGTTGGATATTCAGTATCTGTACCACCAGAAGCATTAAACCAATCAGTTATTTTTAAGTAGTTTGGTTTTGGATAGGCTCCTATAACAGTTGTTAACATAAATTAATTATCCATTTTTCTACTGAATGGTCCAAAATTGGTTTTAACACCTGAACTAGAAAGTTTTGTATTTGATAATTGTCTCTCCTGATGGATCATGCGGTGACTTAATAATTTTGATACTAGTTCATTTTTTATGTCTTGAAATTCTCTTAAGTTTGATAGATCATTTATTTCCTGAGGATCCTTATCTAAATCAAATAATAAACATGGCAATGAAGGAAAATGAACATATTTCCATTTATTATTTCTAATGACAGATAGATTACATTGTTCGGGTGCTAATTTTTTATCTTTTACAAATGATGTACTTTCTCTAAAATCATAATCAAAAACAACATATTCTTTATTAGATAATTTTTCGTATTTATTATTGATATTGTGCATCAGTGATTGACCATTCCAATCAACGGGGATTTCACCATCAAGCCATTCTAAAATTGTAGGAGCAACGTCTACAGATTCTGTTAAGTGGTTAATTTCTTTTGGATTGTTTTGAGGCACATAGATAAATAATGGAATTCTATAAGACGAGTCCCACCAGCCTAATTTTCCCCATAAATTATTTTCATTAAGCATCTCTCCATGATCACTAGTAAAAATTATCATTGTATTCTCTTCTTGCCCTGATTCTTTAAGTGCATTTAAAATTTTACCAATATTAAAATCTACTTCAGCACACATTCCAAAATATACACTCATAATATTTTTAATATCTTGATCTTTAAGAAGATCATAATTAATCTCTGAAAAATTTTCTTTTAATAAAAATTTATTGCATAACTCTTTTAGCAAAGGATGTTTTTTGGACAATTCCTGAAGTGAAATATTATTTTTTGGTAAATCTATATTATTTGGATCAAATTTACTAAACCACGGATCAGCAACATGGAAGGGTGGGTGTGGTTTTAAAAAAGAAACATGCATAAAAAATGGATCTTTTATATTTTTTAAATCGTTAACTACTTTATCAGCTAAAAAAGCAGTATCTGAATATTCGGTTGGAATATAATATGGCTCGTATATGTATGCTTGATCATCTTTAGGTTTTCTTCCTTTGTAAAGATCTTCTGCTTTATTTATTTTTATACCATTCTCATTAAGATGATTTGCCCAAGCCTCTGGTTTTCCTCCAGGTAAAACACAACCATCATCGAATCCTTCCATAGGAGATTCATATGTAAAATTCTTTTTATCCTTTGGATCTAAATATCTTGGGTCCCACGATGTATCTGTGTAACCATAAAGACTTGGTTCATAATCAAGCTTACGAACTTCTTTAGCAATATTTGTAAATCTTTTATCAAGTGGTGCACCATTATATACTGAACGGTGAATAAATGGATATAAACCAGTTAGCATTGTTGTTCTCGAAGGACCACATGGAACAATACCAGCAAAGTGTGATTTAAAAATAATACTTTTTTTTGCTAACTTGTCCAAATTAGGAGTAAGAGCATATTGATGATTTAGAAAACTAAAGCAATCGAATCGCCACTGATCAGCACATATAAACAGTATAGATTTTTTGGTTTTCTTCATATCCTAACAAATACTAAAGTAATTAATAAGAAATACACAATTTTTTAAAAAAAAACGTAATAAATTTGTCAAATATTTTTGCTAAAAGTTCAAATTTGTATACAAAAAATACATACGATAAATTTATCTTAATAGGAGAAAATATATGTTAAAAAAAATATTGGTAGCATTGGTATTTTCTTCCGCAATGTTTGTATGGAGTGGAAGCTCTTTTGCAGGCGGTCATTGCATAGGCTCTACCATGAGCGATGCACATACAGGCGGAAAATATCCTCAGCAATATGAGTTATCAGAATACGAAAGTGCAGCTAGTTGTGCGATGAAGTTTTCAGACAACCCAAGTATTGCAAGTATTAATGCAACAATTCAAGGGAACCCAGGCAGCCTGCCTTCAGTAGAAGATAGATTACCTGATGAACCATTAGTAGTAGTTCCATATGATTCTGTTGGATCTTATGGCGGTACAATAAACTTTTTATCAAACGCAACGGAAGCTGGTACTTCTGATATGTTATCAACAAGACACGTAAACTTAGTACGTTTTGCAGATGACCTTTCAACTGTTGTTCCAAATGTTGCTAAAGAATATGAATGGAATAGTGATTTTACAACTTTAACTTTTACTCTTCGTAAAGGTCATAAGTGGTCAAATGGCGAGCCGTTCGTAGCTAGAGATGTAGAGTTTTGGTACGAAGATCTAATGATGAATACAAACATTAGAGAAAAACCATACCCTTATCTTCTTGTTGGTGGTGAACCAATGACTGTAGATGTTCTTGATGATACAACTGTAAGATTTAATTTACCATCTCCATTTCCAGGTTTACTTGCTACATTAGCTACTTCTTATAACCAAGCTTTCATGCCTTCACATTTCTTAGAACAATTTCACCCAGAAATTGACTCTAACGCTGATGCGAATGCACAAGCTCTAGGGTTTGCAGATGGCTGGGATGCTTTAGCGGCTTATTATGGTAACTCAGGTTGGACTGATACGCCAACTCCTTTACTTAGAAATCCTGAGCTAGTCGATGGACTTCCATATGCAGCTTATCCTTCTTTAGAAGCTTACATGACTATTGAAGATACAACTGAAGGAAGAGTTTACGCAGCTAATCCATATTTTTTCCAAGTAGATACAGCTGGGAATCAACTACCATATATTGATTATCAAAATGAAAGATACATCAATGAAAATGAAATAAGATTATTGAAACTTGTTAATGGTGAAGTTGATTATAAATCTCAGTCTGTTCAACTAGAATCTGCACCTCAATTATTAGATGGAGCAGAGTCTGGAGGATATAATCTTCAGATTAATCCTGGTTGTGGTGCAGCTCTATTTAGCTTTAACGTTACTCATCCAGATTTAGAGAAACGTAAAGTTTATGGAGATATTCGTTTTCGTCAAGCAATGTCTATTGCTCTTGATAGAAATGAAATCAATGACGTAGCTTATTATGGTATGGGTGTAGTTGAGCAGTTTACAGGTATGTCACCTGCTCCTGATTTTGTACCAGAGGCTATTAAAATGCATATGACTCAATTTGATCCGGATGGTGCAAATGCACTTCTTGATGAAGTTGGATTAAAAGATGTTGATGGTGATGGCTTTAGAGAACTTCCAAACGGAGAACCTTTTGCAATGAATATTGACTATGCTACTCAAGGTATAGGTGGTGTTGAAGTTGAGTTAGTTGCTCGTATGTGGAACGATGTTGGAGTTAAAACTTCTTTTAAAGAGGTAACTCCTGATGAATATCGTGGTTCACAATCTTCTAATGCATTAGATGTTCATGCTTGGGATAAAGGACAACCATTAGCTATTATTGCAGGTGATCCAGAAACATTCAAAGCTCCTTTTGGTAACTATTTTAACCATACGCAAGGAATGTTATGGGCCGCTTATATAGATAGTAATGGTGATGAAGGTGTAGAACCTCCTCAGTGGGTGTACGATTTAAGTGATGGGATTGATAAATTTCAATCATACGCTTTAGGTACAGCAGAATCTAATGAGTGGGGTGAAAAAATTACAACAATGTTAACAGAGCAAACTTTGTTAATTGGAACTGTAAAAGCACCTTTCCCAACATATCATAGAAATGCTTTGAAGAATTTTGCTCAATTCAAAACTACTTCTTATGAGTATTATAGAACTTATCCATATCTAGCTACTCAGTGGTGGTTAGACGAGTAAGATAAGTAAATAAATATTGATAAAAGCGGCAATTTTATATTGCCGCTTTTCTTTTTTCTACTATTCTTAAAATACAATTAAGAGAAATCAGGCTATGATTAATTTTATTCAGTTTACTTTTACAAGAGCATTTTTAGCAATTGTAACATTACTAATAGTTTGTTTTATAGTTTTTTCTCTGATGGAATTAGTTCCTGGCACATGTGCCGAGAGATACTTAGCATTTAAGAATACACAGGGCTCACAAATAACATATGAAGATATTGAGGCTGAAAAAATTCGTTTAGGTTTAGATAAACCATTCCTTTACAGATATGGAAAATGGATATCTGATATAGTCGTCAATCAAGATTTTGGTGATAGCTGTATTTTAAGAATGAATATTAATGAACTTCTAAGTGGTAGATTTACTCTTTCTTTAACGATTTGTTTAGTTGCATTAATATTTTCATATTTAATTGCAATTCCCGTTGGAATCATTTCAGCCACGACAAAATATGCATCTTTAGATAATACTCTTAAATTTGTTAGTTATCTTGGAATAGCATTACCAAATTTTTTGGTAGCACTTTGTATAATGCTTTTTATGACAATCTATTACGGAGATACAATGACAGGTTTATTTTCACAAGAATATGAAAATGAATCTTGGTCATCGGCAAAGTTAATGGATTTTCTAAGCAGGGCATGGTTACCTATTTTCGTATTAGGTTGGAATGCAACTGCTTTTGCACTTCAAACTGTGAGAGCGCTTATGTTAGATGAAAATGATAAGCTATACGTAATGGCTGCAAGAGCAAGGGGTGTGTCAGGTATGAGTTTACTGTGGCGTTACCCAGCTAAGCATTCACTAGGTCCTGTTATAAATTCAATTGGTTTCGACTTAAATAGAATTTTTAGTGCACTTCCCATAGTCGCTTTAATATTAATTTTAACTGAAGCAGGAGCACTATTAATAGAAGCTTTAGCTAGATCTAATGATCAACAATTAGCAGGTGCAATTATTTTTTTACTTACAGCGACAATAGTTTTTGTTAATTTTATAACAGATATAATTTTAGCAATTATGGATCCAAGAATAAGAAAAGGGGTTATGGGTGGAGGCTAATTTAAGTAAAAAAGAAGCGTACTATACTGCTACTCAAATGCAGTTAGTTAGAACTCGTTTTTTTGGAAATAAATCTGCGATGATTGCAGGTTCGATTTTACTTTTTATGATAGTATGCAGCCTATTTTCAGACTTCTTATCACCTTATGATCCGACTATTAACGGGCGTGACAAAGACTACGAAAATGGTGCTCCTCAAATACCTATGTTCTGGGATGAAAATGGATTTTCACCAAGACCGTTTCTTCACACATTAACAAAATATAGGGGTGCAGATACAAATTTTAGATGGGTCTATAAAACTGATACTGAAAAAAGAAGATATGTGTATTTTTTTGTAAAAGGTTGGGAATACAAAGTATTTGATTTTAAAATTAATCTTCCAGGAAAGATATTAGATTTTAAAATTCCAGGATTTACATTTCATACTCATTTATTTGGTGTAGACGAGGGCGGTATTCATCTTTTTGGTACTGACAAGGCTGGTAAAGATTTATTTAGTAGAACACTTAGTGCTATATACGTTTCACTTGCAGTAGGAACTCTGGGCGTATTTATATCATTTGTTTTGTCATTAATTATTGGAGGTATATCGGGATATTACGGTGGTTGGATAGACAGTTTACTTCAAATGTTTACAGACGCAATTAGAACTGTACCTCCAATACCTTTATTTATGTGTCTTGCAGCATTTGCTCCATTAGAATGGAGTTCAGAACTTCGATTTTTCTTCATATCTTGTTTGTTAGGATTGATTTCCTGGCCAACATTAGCAAGAAGAGTAAGAACTCATTTACTTAGTGAAAGAAGTCAGGAGTATATATTGGCTGCAAAATTATGTGGAGCATCTTCAACACATATAATTGTGAGACATTTATTACCAAGCTTCACTAGCTACATAATTGTAGATTTAGTAATTAGTTTTCCATACATGTTACTATCTGAAACTGCTCTTAGTTTTATTGGATTAGGCCTAAGAGAGCCTGTGAATTCTTTAGGGGTACTTTTACAAAATGCAACAAAAGCAGATGTACTTCTTAATTATCAATGGTACTTCATACCTGTTTTTTTTCTAGTAGTTTTAATACTTACTTTTGTCTACGTTGGTGATGGATTAAGGGATGCTGCTGATCCACATAAGATAAATAAATGAGTCATTTATTAGAAGTTAAAAATTTAGATGTTAAATTTGATACTGATGAAGGTCGAATAACAGCAGTAGAAAATATATCCCTCTCCGTTGATCAAGGTGAAGTCCTTGGAATTGTTGGTGAGTCAGGATCTGGAAAATCTGTTACTGCAAAATCAATAATGCAACTAAATCCAGGAAATACATCATATAACGAAGATGCAGAAATAATTTTGGATAATGAAAATGTTCTTAAATTTACTTCTAAACAAGATCTGAAAAAAATTAGAGGTGGTAAAGTATCAATGATTTTTCAAGAACCTATGGCAAGTTTTGCACCAGCTATAAAAATTGGAGTCCAAATGGTTGAGCAATTATTAATTCATAAAAACATTAATAAAGATGAGGCAAAATCTATATCTATAAATATGCTTAAAAGAGTAGGGATAGCTGATGCAGAAAAAAGGTTTAATCAATATGCATTTGAATTATCTGGAGGAATGAGACAAAGAGCTATGATAGCAATGGCATTATCAACAATGCCCAAACTATTATTAGCAGATGAACCAACAACAGCATTAGATGTTACAATTCAAGCTCAAGTAATCAATTTGATTAAAGATATTATAAAAGAATACCAAATGGGAGTAATTTTTATAACTCATGATTTAGGTGTTATTGCTCAAGTAGCAGATCATGTAGCAGTTATGTATTTAGGTAGTGTGGTAGAAAAAGGTCCTGTAAATGAAATTCTTAAAAATCCAAAACATCCATATACTAAAGGATTACTCGAAGCTCTGCCTGATATAAATAATTTAGATGAGCCATTAAAACCAATACCAGGTAATATTCCTAGTCCTTTAGATAGACCAACAGGATGTGTGTTTAGAACTAGATGTCCTCATCATAATCCAGAAGGAAAAGATGGTAGAATAGAAATGAAATTAATTGAGGTTGAATCTGGTCATTGGGTCGATCAGTGTGGAATGATGTGTGGTCAACATGAGTGAAAATTTAATTTCTGTAAATAATGTTTCAGTAAATTTTGATTACCAAGAAAATTTTATTTCGAAAAAACAAAAAATTCATGCTGTAAATAATATTAATATTCAAATCAAAAAAGGATCTTTTTTTGGTTTAGTGGGTGAGTCTGGTTCTGGGAAAACTACACTTGGTAGAGCAATACTTGGAGCAAATAAAATTAGTTCAGGAAATGTTATCTTTCATGATGACGATAGAAATTATGATTTAACAAATATGAATAAACAAGATTTAAAAGAATACAGAAAAAAAGCCCAGTTAATTTTTCAAGATCCATATGCTGCTTTAAGTCCAAGAATGACAGTTAGAGATATAATTGCAGAACCTTTAGAGGTTATGAAAATTACAAATTCACGACAAGAAACTGATGAGAAAGTAAGAGATATAGCAGCAAAATGTAGATTAAACATTGAGCATTTGAGAAGGTTTCCTCATGCATTTTCAGGTGGGCAAAGACAGAGAATTTCAATTGCAAGAGCTTTGGTTAGTAATCCTAAATTTATTGTTGCTGATGAAAGTGTTGCAGCATTAGACGTTTCTATTCAAGCAGATATATTAAATCTTTTAAAACAACTACAAAGTGAACTTAATCTGACTTACTTATTTATTAGTCATGATTTAAGTGTTGTCGCACATGTATGTGATGTTGTTGCGGTAATGTATTTGGGTCATATTGTTGAAATGGGTCCTTCAAGAGAGTTATTTAAAAATCCAAAACATTCTTACACAAAAGCATTGTTATCTTCCATTCCATCAATTGATCCTGAGAAAAGATCTGAAGCTATAGAATTAAAAGGTGAGATCCCAAGTGCTTTGAATCCACCTTCTGGATGTGCATTTAGAACTAGGTGTCCAAACCCTGGTGTAGATTGCAAAGGTGGAGATATAAAAATGGGTCTTACTGAAGTCGAACCAGGTCATTGGGTCGATGAGTGTTGTGTCATATAAAGAAAAATTTTAATTAATTAATTATTATCAATGAAAAATAATTTATTTATTGCCGTAATTTTATCTCTTTCTGGTCTATTTCTTTTAGATTGTATGGGTATAGCAATAAAGTTTTTACGTAATGAATATCCTGCTGCACAATTATCAGTTTTTCGAAATTTATTTGGAATGATACCATGCATTATTGCTCTATATTTTTCTAATGATTGGCATCGAAATGGTAGACAAATAAAAATTACTCAATGGAGGCTTGGTTTGTTTAGGGGAGTATTTGTGGCTTTGGCACAATTATGTTTATACACTTCTTATGCTTATCTCCCTTTTGCTTTAGTGGCGACAATGGAATACACTGGACCCATGATGGTTACTCTTCTTGCCATTCCAATATTAGGAGAAAAATTTGGCTGGTATAAAATGAGTGCAGTTATTTCTGGATTTGCAGGTATTGTTTTAATTATGCAACCTTGGTCATCTGATTTTAATTATATGTTATTACTCCCTATACTTGCTGCATTTGGTTATTCTTTAGCTAGAACAACATCTTTAAGCTTTGAAGACAACGTTCCATCACCACTTATTAATTTATATGGTCAGACTGGAACAATAGTAGTTGCTTGCTTGCTAGTATTAATTTTTGGTATGTGGGAGAATTTTAAAAATTTAAATGATTTTTTAATTGTTTGTGTGATGGGATTAGCAGGAGGATCAGGAACTTTATTATTAATTTATGGTGCAAGAAGAGCAGAACTGAGTAAAATTATGCCATTTGATTATATAGAAATATTTTTTGCCCTTATTTTAGGTTGGGTATTTTTTGCAGAATGGCCAGTAGATCAGCTTTTTCCAGGAGCTTTTTTCATAGTTTTAGGAGGATTAATCATTTATCTTCAGCAAAGAAAAAATAATTTTCAACGATTAAGGAAAGTATAATGGAATATAATATTACTAAACTTCAAAACGAAAAAGGTTTGGATATTGATATAATCAAAATTACTAACTCAAATAATTATAGTTTTAGTTTTTATACATTTGGTGGCTATATGTCAGAGGCTTGTATACCGTCTTCTTCAAATCCTTCTGAAGTAGAAGATGTTTTATTAGGTTATGGAAATTTAGATGATTGTCTAGAAGCAGATGGATATTTCAATTCAATAATTGGAAGAGTCTGTAATCGAATAGGAAAAAGTAAATTTACACTTAACGGTGAAGAATACAAATTATATTCTAATACCTCTCCTGATCACCTTCATGGAGGTAAAGAAGGGTTTAATAAAAAAATATGGAAAATAGAAGACATTAATAAATCTGAAAAAAGTATAAAAGTAACACTTACCTATCATTCTAAGCATTTAGAAGAGAACTATCCTGGTAATTTAGATTGCACAACGACTTATGAACTTAATAATAATAATGAAATAATTATTTCTTTTAATGCAATCACTGATCAAGATACTATTATTAACATGACAAATCATAATTATTGGAATTTTCATGGTCATAAAAATAATTATAAAGATATTACCAATCATATTGTCAAAATATCATCAGATCACATTTGTGAAACTGATGAAGGGTCAATTCCTACTGGAAAATTATTAGATGTAGCAAATACTAAATTTGATCTAAATAATGATTTTGAAATTAATCAATCATTTTTAGTAAATGGAGGTATAGATCATAATTATGTACTTAAAGGTCATTCAATTGATAAGGTTGTAGCTTATATTTATAGTAAAATTACTGGCATGGGCGTTGAATATTCTACTGATCAACCTGGAATACAATTCTATACAGGAAATATGATGAAAGAGTCTTATAATGGTAAGCATAATAGAAATTATGGATTGCAATATGGAATGTGTTTAGAAACACAAATTTTTCCTGATGCTATTAATCAACCAGATTTTCCTTCAACTATTTTGAAAAAAGGTGAAACATATTCTTCAAATACTAAAATAAAATTAAGAAATGACTTTATTTAAATAAATTTATTGTTTTGTCTTTTTTATACATATAGACATCAAAAAAAATGAAAATCAGTAAAAAAATAATAGCAAATTTAAAAGAAGGTGGCGTAGATTTTTATTTAAGTGTGCCATGTAAGTTACTAGCTAACATGATTGATATTCTAGAAAAAGATAAAGATGTATATTACTCTTCCGTCCCACGTGAGGAAGAAGGTATGGGAATCTGTGCTGGTGCTTATTTAGGAAATAAATTTCCCTGTATAATGATGCAGAATACTGGAATTGGAAATTCAGTTAATGCAATAGTTTCATTATTACAATTATATCAGATGCCAGTTGTTTTTCTTGTTAGTTATAGGGGCACTCCAGGAGAACCCGTGGGTGCACAAGGTGGAATGGCTAAAATAACTGAAGATATTTTGCAAACATTAAGAATACCAATGCTGCATTGCTCATCAGAAAATGATTTAGAGAAAATTTCAACATTTAGTAAGCATGCTAAAGTTATTGAATCACCCGTTGCTATTTTATGTGATTTCAATCTAATGAAGGAAGATTAATGAATCGATTTGATTTACTAAATAAGTTACAAAATATCTTTAAAGATAATTTAGTTATTTGTAATATTGGTCTACCATCTCAAGAATTATATAAAATTAATGATCAACCAAATTTTTTTTACATGTTAGGAAGTATGGGTTTATCTTCATCAATAGGCTTAGGTCTTTCATTATCTCAGAATAAACATGTAATTAGTATAGATGGCGATGGATCAGTTTTAATGAATATGAATACTTTAGCAACAATAGGTAATAGAGCACCATCAAACTATACTTTATTAATAATTGATAATGGCTCTTATGGATCAACGGGAGATCAAAGAACATTTACTGATGAAGATACTTCTTTAAAAGCTGTGGCTATTGGTGCTGGCTGCAAAAATGTAGTTGAGTGTTCTGGTGAGGAAACAGCTAATGAATTATCAAAGGCCATTGATGATCAAGATCATTCTTATGTAATAATTTCAAAGATCAATTCTGGGAACGTTAAAATTGATCCAATTCCACTCAATCCCATAACCATAAGAGATAGGTTTAGAAAGTTTATTGGTAAAGTTAAATACCTTTAGTAAAATTTATGATCATTTGTGCTGGATCAATATTTACAGATTATATAAGCAGGATAGATAAATTTCCAAAAAAACCAATTAAAGTTTTATCAAGAGGAATTGATAAAAGATTAGGTGGTTCAGCAGCAGTATCAGCATTTACTGCTAAAATATTGGGTTACAATTCAAAATTTATTGGAAAATTTGGAGATGATGACTCTTCAGTTTTTTTAAAAAATGAATTTAAAAAATTTTCTATTAATATCACTAAATCGGTTTTTATAAAAAAATGTCAGTCTTCACAAAGTTTTGTGATTGAAGATACAAAAGGTGAAAGATTACTTGCAGCTTTCAATGATCCAAGGCTACTTGAATATAAGTCAATACCAAAACTAATTTTTAGAAAACAAGATATTTATTCAATAGATATGAGATGGATGGATATGGCATCAAATATTGCAATAAATACTAATATAAAAAATATTAAATGTGTTGCTGATCTAGATAATTTTAAAAATTCTAAAAAAATTTCTGAAATCATTAACAAGGCTTCTCATCCTATATTTTCTGAAGAAGGTCTGAAAACTTATAAAAAAAACATAGATATGAAAATTGCTCTTTTTCAAATATTTAATGAAACCAAAAAATTTGTTGCCGTTACTATGGGATCAAAGGGAGTTTATTGGGTAGAAAATAACTCATTATATCATTGTAAGGTTCCTAAAGTAAAAACAGTTGAAACAAACTGTGCAGGAGATGTTTTTCATGGTGCTTTTGCAACAGCTCTCTCCCTAAATAAAACAAATTCTGAAAGTATTCAATTTGCAACTGCAACTGCTACATTAAAATGCATGAAAGCTGGTGGTATATATTCGATACCAAATTTAAGTATGGTAAACAAATTTTTAAAAAAATTAAAAATTAGAAAAATTAAATGATAAAAATTTTGATAACAGAGTTTATAGATGCACAAGCATTGCAAAACATAAATAAAGAGTTTGAAGTGATTTATAAAAAAGATGCTTGGCAAAATAAAGATTATTTGGAGAAAGAAATTGAACAATTTGATGGCGTAATTGTAAGAAATAAAACAAGTTTAGATAAAAATATTTTAATAAATGCATCAAATTTAAAGTTTATAGGAAGACTTGGTGTGGGTCTTGACAATATAGACACAGAATACTGCAAAAATAATGATATAATTGTTCAGCCAGCAACAGGTATGAATGCAGATTCTGTTGCTGAATACGTAGTTAATACTTCACTTACATTATTAAAAAAAACAATCATCATTAATGAAGAAACTCAAAAAGGGAAATGGCCAAGAACATCAATTGTTACTAAAGAACTTAAAGGAAAGATTTTAGGCTTAATTGGTTTTGGTGATATTTCAAAAAAAGTTTTAAAGCTTGCAAATGTTTTCGATGCTACCTCTATCGCATATGATCCTTTTATATCTTCTAAAGAAATGAAGGCAGTCAGTGTTAATAAAGTATCATTTGATGAAATTCTTAAGTTGGCAGATATTATTTCTATCCATGTTCCATTAAATAATGAAACAAAATATTTATTTGATAGAAATGCTTTTATTAAAATGGAGAAAAAACCAATCATAATTAATTCTTCAAGGGGTGGGATTATAAATGAGAAAGACTTAATTGATGCATATATAAATAATTATATTTCTGGTTTTGCATTAGATGTTTTTGAAAATGAACCAGTAAATGAAACATTGTATAGAAATATTTCAAACGATATGAATTGCATCTTAACACCTCATATCGCAGGTGTAACTGAGGAATCAAATGTGAGAGTAAGTAATTTTATAATTGATAAAACAAATAAATTTTTTGAAAATTTTAAAGATTAAATTCACTCATCTTAACCACACGATTTTCCTTTATTGATTTTTCTGCTGCTTCTCCAATAGCGACTGCATGAAGACCATCGTTTATAGAAACTTGTG